>ENA-OQER01000206-OQER01000206.1-human-gut-metagenome-genome-assembly--contig:-NODE-206-length-33056-cov-2.061162_pt1 | contig 33056 bp, 49 predicted proteins | sample MGYA00242797_ERZ504639 | MGnify/ENA primary metagenome ERZ504639 (study PRJEB26092, sample SAMD00036306) | human gut metagenome | host: Homo sapiens | study: EMG produced TPA metagenomics assembly of... | reverse complement strand
ATAATCCTGCGACCCCACGTTACAAGAAGTTTTTTTCCCAAAACTTTTTGTGTGCTGGCATAGGCTATTCGAAGGGGTAGTTTGCCGGACTTTGTCGTGTGAACCTCAACAATTGAAGACGTTTGGGTGTTCACCAACGTGTAACTATTTATTGGGTAAGCTTTTAATGAAAACTTTTACAGCTAAACCAGAAACCGTAAAACGCGACTGGTATGTTGTTGACGCGACCGGTAAAACTCTGGGCCGTCTGGCTACTGAACTGGCTCGTCGCCTGCGCGGTAAGCACAAAGCGGAATACACTCCGCACGTAGATACCGGTGATTACATCATCGTTCTGAACGCTGACAAAGTTGCTGTAACCGGCAACAAGCGTACTGACAAAGTGTACTATCACCACACCGGCCACATCGGTGGTATCAAACAAGCGACCTTTGAAGAGATGATTGCTCGCCGTCCTGAGCGTGTGATTGAAATCGCGGTTAAAGGCATGTTGCCAAAAGGCCCGCTGGGTCGTGCTATGTTCCGTAAACTGAAGTTTACGCGGGTAACGAGCACAACCACGCGGCACAGCAACCGCAAGTTCTTGACATCTAATCGGGATTATAGGCAATGGCTGAAAATCAATACTACGGCACTGGTCGCCGCAAAAGTTCCGCAGCTCGCGTTTTCATCAAACCGGGCAACGGTAAAATCGTAATCAACCAACGTTCTCTGGAACAGTACTTCGGTCGTGAAACTGCTCGCATGGTAGTTCGTCAGCCGCTGGAACTGGTCGACATGGTTGAGAAACTGGACCTGTACATCACCGTTAAAGGTGGTGGTATCTCTGGTCAGGCTGGTGCGATCCGTCACGGTATCACCCGCGCTCTGATGGAATACGACGAGTCCCTGCGTTCTGAACTGCGTAAAGCTGGCTTCGTTACTCGTGACGCTCGTCAGGTTGAACGTAAGAAAGTCGGTCTGCGTAAAGCACGTCGTCGTCCGCAGTTCTCCAAACGTTAATTGGCTTCTGCTCCGGCAGAAAACAATTTGCGAAAACCGCTTCGGCGGGTTTTTTTATGGTTAAATTCTGAATCAGCGTAAAAATTGGAAAGTTGCTTTTGCTACCGTCTGACAGACAGGCAAAACAAAAACCACATCGCCAATAAGGGACTAAGTCAACTATTTCAGACTAAAGCGCATCTCTTTTTCCCCATTTCCGGCATCGACTCACCACAAAGGTCGCAAAATCTGGTAAACTATCATCCAATTTTCTGCCCAAATGTCGGGTATTGCTCATTTTTTGTTTGATTTTCGAACAAAGAGAGTCGTTCCTTACTGGGTAACACAACTTCTGACTGGCCACCTGGTGGCTGGTAGCAGTAAAAATTCTGACTATACCTGGAGGTTTTCATGCTGTCGCTGCCAACAAACGTTCGGTAATGACGCTGTTTTCCGGTCCTACTGACATCTATAGCCATCAGGTCCGCATTGTGCTGGCTGAGAAAGGTGTAAGTTTCGAGATCGACACGTGGAAAAGGACAATCCGCCTCAGGATCTGATTGACCTCAACCCGAATCAGAGCGTTCCGACCCTGGTGGATCGTGAGCTGACCCTGTGGGAATCTCGCATCATTATGGAATATCTGGATGAGCGTTTCCCGCATCCGCCACTGATGCCTGTTTACCCGGTAGCTCGCGGTGAAAGCCGTCTGTACATGCATCGCATCGAAAAAGACTGGTACACGCTGATGAACACCATCATCAACGGTTCAGCTTCTGAAGCAGATGCCGCACGTAAGCAACTGCGCGAAGAACTGCTGGCGATTGCGCCGGTCTTCGGTCAGAAGCCGTACTTCCTGAGCGATGAGTTCAGCCTGGTCGATTGCTATCTTGCTCCGCTGCTGTGGCGTCTGCCGCAACTGGGCATCGAGTTCAGCGGCCCGGGTGCGAAAGAGCTGAAAGGCTATATGACCCGCGTCTTTGAGCGTGACTCTTTCCTTGCTTCTTTAACTGAAGCAGAACGTGAAATGCGTCTGGGCCGGAGTTAATCTGTATGGATTTGTCACAGCTAACACCACGTCGTCCCTATCTGCTGCGTGCATTCTATGAGTGGTTGCTGGATAACCAGCTCACGCCGCACTTGGTGGTGGATGTGACGCTCCCTGGCGTGCAGGTTCCTATGGAATATGCGCGTGACGGGCAAATCGTACTCAACATTGCGCCGCGTGCTGTCGGCAATCTGGAACTGGCGAATGATGAGGTAGCTTTAACGCGCGCTTTGGCGGCATTCCGCGTCAGGTTTCTGTGCCGCTGGCTGCCGTGCTGGCTATCTACGCCCGTGAAAATGGCGCAGGCACGATGTTTGAGCCTGAAGCTGCCTACGATGAAGATACCAGCATCATGAATGATGAAGAGGCATCGGCAGACAACGAAACCGTTATGTCGGTTATTGATGGCGACAAGCCAGATCACGATGATGACACTCATCCTGACGATGAACCTCCGCAGCCACCACGCGGTGGTCGACCGGCATTACGCGTTGTGAAGTAATACAAAAACAGGCCCTGGTGGCCTGTTTTGTCTTTTAATGGCTTAATAAAATAGCGTGATTGTGGCAATCATATTCACCACGAAACCGACTGCATGGGGATCGCTGTTCGCTTCACCACCGCAAAAGGCGAAACGCCTGCAATTCCTGACGTAACGACCACCACCGCAGTAATCGGCGAAACCGCGCGCGCTAGCGTCGTGGCAAAATGCATCGGCATAATCATTACAACCGCTGGTACATGTAATCCGGCTGCGATATTCGGAATAAGACTGGCAAATGACATAAACGGCGCATTGCCAGAGCCCATCACAATGGCACAAATGGCAATGACTAGCGCCATAATAATCATCACGCCAATACCGCCCAGACCAGAATGCTCCGCACCCCTGATAACCGCATCAACAGTGCCAATCGTCGTTAAGCCTTTCGCAAATATTTCACCCGCGACCACCAGCGTTACCACGTTGGCAAACTGCGTACATGCCGTCAAAAAACGCTTGCACATCGTCCATTGTTTCGCGCAAGTTATGCTTGCGGAAGAACTCAACAAACATCGTCACCGTCAAACTCAGTAACAATCACCACCACCAGATGCAGTTCTGACTGCATCAGCGATGTGGGCGAGGAACAGCGAGCCGAGCATCAAGATTAACGGCATCACAGGTAAAATGGCGTAATAGAGCGGCGGGACATTATCGAGAGCTTTTAGCTCTGCCTGTTCGTGATTGATATTTTTATCTTTTTTTGTCAAAAGCGCGTTGCACGAAAAAGTGGGAGATCGCCACCGAGATAATGAGCAAGAGGCGACCGGAAGCTGGTAGTGGAAGAAGTAAGTGGCAATTTTCATTCCCGCGACCTGGGCTGCAAAAATGGAGTTCGTTTCCAGAATCCCCCACTCAATGGACATCGTGGTTGCGATAACCGCCACCGCAGAGAGGCGACTTACTCCCAGACTCACCAGCGTCGGAAATAAGGTGACCATCAGCAACATACCCAGGCCGGAGGCGCTGGTAATAAACTGCGCCATGATTTGGCCGATGACGTAAGTTGCCGACAGAATAATATACGGCGAGCGAATGAGTTTTAACGGGCGGCTTAGCAAGCTCACCATCGCGCGACTGGCTCCTGTGCGCTCCATGTAGCGGGCATAACCGCCCACCGCCATAATCGACAGCCCCAATCCGGCAATGCGGTTGGACAGCATGCGCAGGATTTCATTATAAATATCGACGATCAAGTAGCCGCTGCTTTTGGCGGGATCGAGTACACCACCGAACCCTAACCAGACACCGCACATCATCAGGAAGATACCTGCGGCAGCCAGCAGCACCTGAGGTTTGTAGTTTTTCAGGATCAAATAGCCCATCGTAATTAATACGATGACAGATATAATTATGCCGAACATTGTTGAACTCCGTGTCAAAAGAAAACGGTCAATCCCATAAACGGCAGATTGAAACAATGATGTTATATTTTTTGCAAGTCTATTTATGGTGCGGATGTCGTGTTTTTAATTGTAGGTGAGGTGATTTTTCATTAAAAAATATGCGCTTATGATTATTTTGTAAGAACACATTCATAATATTCATAATGCTCGTGAATAGTCTTATAAATAATTCAAACGGGATGTTTTTATCTGCGTTACATTAATTTTTCGCAATAGTTAATTATTCCGTTAATTATGGTAATGATGAGGCACAAAGAGAAAAACCTGCCATTTTCCCCTACTTTCAATCCTGTGATAGGATGTCACTGATGATGTTAATCACACTGACCTTACAGAATGGGCCTTATGAACGCATTTGATTCGCAAACCGAAGATTCTTCACCTGCAATTGGTCGCAACTTGCGTAGCCGCCCGCTGGCGCGTAAAAAACTCTCCGAAATGGTGGAAGAAGAGCTGGAACAGATGATCCGCCGTCGTGAATTTGGCGAAGGTGAACAATTACCGTCTGAACGCGAACTGATGGCGTTCTTTAACGTCGGGCGTCCTTCTGTGCGCGAAGCGCTGGCAGCGTTAAAACGCAAAGGTCTGGTGCAAATCAACAACGGCGAACGTGCCCGCGTCTCACGTCCTTCTGCGGACACCATCATCGGCGAGCTTTCCGGCATGGCGAAAGATTTCCTTTCTCATCCTGGTGGGATTGCCCATTTCGAACAATTACGTCTGTTCTTTGAATCCAGCCTGGTGCGCTATGCGGCTGAACATGCCACCGATGAGCAAATCGATTTGCTGGCAAAAGCACTGGAAATCAACAGTCAGTCGCTGGATAACAACGCGGCATTCATTCGTTCAGACGTTGATTTCCACCGCGTGCTGGCGGAGATCCCCGGTAACCCAATCTTCATGGCGATCCACGTTGCCCTGCTCGACTGGCTTATTGCCGCACGCCCAACGGTTACCGATCAGGCACTGCACGAACATAACAACGTTAGTTATCAACAGCATATTGCGATCGTTGATGCGATCCGCCGTCATGATCCTGACGAAGCCGATCGTGCGTTGCAATCGCATCTCAACAGCGTCTCTGCTACCTGGCACGCTTTCGGTCAGACCACCAACAAAAAGAAATAATGCCACTTTAGTGAAGCAGATCGCATTATAAGCTTTCTGTATGGGGTGTTGCTTAATTGATCTGGTATAACAGGTATAAAGGTATATCGTTTATCAGACAAGCATCACTTCAGAGGTATTTATGGCAACGAATTTACGTGGCGTAATGGCTGCACTCCTGACTCCTTTTGACCAACAACAAGCACTGGATAAAGCGAGTCTGCGTCGCCTGGTTCAGTTCAATATTCAGCAGGGCATCGACGGTTTATACGTGGGTGGTTCGACCGGCGAGGCCTTTGTACAAAGCCTTTCCGAGCGTGAACAGGTACTGGAAATCGTCGCCGAAGAGGCGAAAGGTCAGATTAAACTCATCGCCCACGTCGGTTGCGTCAGCACCGCCGAAAGCCAACAACTTGCGGCATCGGCTAAACGTTATGGCTTCGATGCCGTCTCCGCCGTCACGCCGTTCTACTATCCTTTCAGCTTTGAAGAACACTGCGATCACTATCGGGCAATTATTGATTCGGCGGATGGTTTGCCGATGGTGGTGTACAACATTCCAGCCTGAGTGGGGTAAAACTGACCCTGGATCAGATCAACACACTTGTTACGTTGCCTGGCGTAGGTGCGCTGAAACAGACCTCTGGCGATCTCTATCAGATGGAGCAGATCCGTCGTGAACATCCTGATCTGGTGCTCTATAACGGTTACGACGAAATCTTCGCCTCTGGTCTTCTGGCGGGCGCTGATGGTGGTATCGGTAGTACCTACAACATCATGGGCTGGCGTTATCAGGGGATTGTGAAGGCGCTGAAAGAAGGCGATATCCAGACCGCGCAGAAGCTGCAAACCGAATGTAATAAAGTCATTGATTTACTGATCAAAACGGGCGTATTCCGCGGCCTGAAAACTGTCCTGCATTATATGGATGTCGTTTCTGTGCCGCTGTGCCGCAAACCGTTTGGTCCGGTAGATGAAAAATATCTGCCAGAACTGAAGGCGCTGGCCCAGCAGTTGATGCAAGAGCGCGGGTGAGTTGTTTCCCCTCGCTCGCCCCTACCGGGTGAGGGGAAATAAACGCATCTGTACCCTACAATTTTCATACCAAAGCGTGTGGGCATCGCCCACCGCGGGAGACTCACAATGAGTACTACAACCCAGAATATCCCGTGGTATCGCCATCTCAATCGTGCACAATGGCGGGCATTTTCCGCTGCCTGGTTGGGATATCTGCTTGACGGTTTTGATTTCGTTTTAATCGCCCTGGTACTCACCGAAGTACAGGGTGAATTCGGGCTGACGACGGTGCAGGCGGCAAGTCTGATCTCCGCAGCCTTTATCTCTCGCTGGTTCGGCGGCCTGATGCTCGGCGCTATGGGTGACCGCTACGGGCGTCGTCTGGCAATGGTCACCAGCATCGTTCTCTTCTCGGCCGGGACGCTGGCCTGCGGCTTTGCGCCAGGCTACATCACCATGTTTATCGCTCGTCTGGTCATCGGCATGGGGATGGCGGGTGAATACGGTTCCAGCGCCACCTATGTCATTGAAAGCTGGCCAAAACATCTGCGTAACAAAGCCAGTGGTTTTTTGATTTCAGGCTTCTCTGTGGGGGCCGTCGTTGCCGCTCAGGTCTATAGCCTGGTGGTTCCGGTCTGGGGTTGGCGTGCGCTGTTCTTTATCGGCATTTTGCCAATCATCTTTGCTCTCTGGCTGCGTAAAAACATCCCGGAAGCGGAAGACTGGAAAGAGAAACACGCAGGTAAAGCACCAGTACGCACAATGGTGGATATTCTCTACCGTGGTGAACATCGCATTGCCAATATCGTAATGACACTGGCGGCGGCTACTGCGCTGTGGTTCTGCTTCGCCGGTAACCTGCAAAATGCTGCAATCGTCGCTGTTCTCGGGCTGTTATGCGCCGCAATCTTTATCAGCTTTATGGTGCAAAGTACGGGTAAACGCTGGCCAACGGGCGTAATGCTGATGGTGGTCGTGTTGTTTGCTTTCCTCTACTCATGGCCGATTCAGGCGCTGCTGCCAACGTATCTGAAAACCGATCTGGCTTATAACCCGCATACTGTCGCCAATGTGCTGTTCTTTAGTGGCTTTGGCGCGGCCGTGGGATGCTGCGTAGGTGGCTTCCTCGGTGACTGGCTGGGAACCCGCAAAGCGTACGTTTGTAGCCTGCTGGCCTCGCAGCTGCTGATTATTCCGGTATTTGCGATTGGCGGCGCAACGTCTGGGTGCTCGGTCTGTTACTGTTCTTCCAGCAAATGCTTGGACAAGGGATCGCCGGGATCTTACCGAAACTGATTGGCGGTTATTTCGATACCGACCAGCGTGCAGCGGGCCTGGGCTTTACCTACAACGTTGGCGCATTGGGCGGCGCACTGGCCCCAATCATCGGCGCGTTGATCGCTCAACGTCTGGATCTGGGTACTGCGCTGGCATCGCTCTCGTTCAGTCTGACATTTGTGGTGATCCTGCTGATTGGTCTGGATATGCCTTCCCGCGTTCAGCGTTGCTGCGCCCGGAAGCATTGCGTACTCATGACGCTATCGACGGCAAACCATTTAGCGGTGCCCGTGCCATTTGGCAGCCCCAAAAACGATTTAGTCAAAACCAAAAGTTAATCCTGTTGCCCGGTCTATGTACCGGGCCTTTCGCTAAGGGAAGATGTATGTCGTTACTTGCACAACTGGATCAAAAAATCGCTGCTAACGGTGGCCTGATTGTCTCCTGCCAGCCGGTTCCGGACAGCCCGCTCGATAAACCCGAAATCGTCGCCGCCATGGCATTAGCGGCAGAGCAGGCGGGCGCGGTTGCCATTCGCATTGAAGGTGTGGCAAATCTGCAAGCCACGCGTGCGGTGGTGAGCGTGCCAATTATCGGGATTGTGAAACGCGATCTGGAGGATTCTCCGGTACGCATCACGGCCTATATTGAAGATGTCGATGCGCTGGCGCAGGCGGGCGCGGACATTATCGCCATTGACGGCACCGACGCCCGCGTCCGGTGCCTGTTGAAACGCTGCTGGCACGTATTCACCATCACGGTTTACTGGCGATGACCGACTGCTCAACGCCGGAAGACGGCTGGCATGCCAAAAGCTGGGAGCCGAAATTATTGGCACTACGCTTTCTGGCTATACCACGCCTGAAACGCCAGAAGAGCCGGATCTGGCGCTGGTGAAAACGTTGAGCGACGCCGGATGTCGGGTGATTGCCGAAGGGCGTTACAACACGCCTGCTCAGGCGGCTGATGCGATGCGCCACGGCGCGTGGGCAGTGACGGTCGGTTCTGCCATTACGCGTCTTGAACACATTTGTCAGTGGTACAACACAGCGATGAAAAAGGCGGTGCTATGACCACACTGGCGATTGATATCGGCGGTACTAAACTTGCCGCCGCGCTGATTGGCGCTGACGGGCAGATCCGCGATCGTCGTGAACTTCCTACGCCAGCCAGCCAGACACCAGAAGCCTTGCGTGATGCCTTATCCGCATTAGTCTCTCCGTTGCAAGCTCATGCGCAGCGGGTTGCCATCGCTTCAACCGGAATTATTCGCGACGGCAGTTTGCTGGCGCTGAATCCGCATAATCTCGGTGGATTGCTACACTTTCCGTTAGTCAAAACGCTGGAACAACTTACCAATTTGCCGACCATTGCCATTAACGACGCGCAGGCCGCAGCATGGGCAGAGTATCAGCGCTGGAAGGCGATGTAACCGAGATGGTGTTTATCACCGTTTCCACTGGCGTCGGCGGCGGTGTAGTGAGCGGCGGTAAACTGCTTACCGGCCCTGGCGGTCTGGCGGGCATATCGGGCATACGCTTGCCGATCCACACGGCCCAGTCTGCGGCTGTGGACGCACAGGTTGCGTGGAAGCGATTGCTTCTGGTCGCGGCATTGCGGCGGCAGCGCAAGGTGAACTCATGGGCGCGGATGCGAGAACTATTTTCACACGCGCCGGGCAGGGCGACGAGCAGGCGCAGCAACTGATTCACCGCTCCGCACATGTGCTGGCAAGGCTGATCGCTGATATTAAAGCCACAACTGATTGCCAGTGCGTGGTGGTCGGTGGCAGCGTTGGGCTGGCAGAAGGGTATCTGGCGCTGGTGGAAACGTATCTGGCGCAGGAGCCAGCGGCATTTCATGTTGATTTACTGGCGGCGCACTACCGCATGATGCAGGTTTACTTGGGGCTGCGCTGTTGGCCAGGGAGAAAATTATGATGATGGGTGAAGTACAGTTATTACCGTCTGCTGGGTTACATCCTGCGTTACAGGACGCGTTAACGCTGGCATTAGCTGCCAGACCGCAAGAAAAAGCGCCGGGTCGTTACGAATTACAGGGCGACAATATCTTTATGAATGTCATGACGTTTAACACTCAATCGCCCGTCGAGAAAAAAGCGGAATTGCACGAGCAATACATTGATATCCAGCTGTTATTAAACGGTGAGGAACGGATTCTGTTTGGCATGGCAGGCACCGCGCGTCAGTGTGAAGAGTTCCACCATGAGGATGATTATCAGCTTTGCAGCGCCATTGAAAACGAGCAAACCATCATCTTAAAACCGGGAATGTTCGCCGTGTTTATGCCAGGAGAGCCGCATAAGCCGGGATGCGTTGTTGGCGAGCCGGGTGAGATTAAAAAGGTGGTGGTGAAGGTTAAGGCTGATTTAATGGCTTAAAACTTAGTTCGTTTTAAAGATTCTGCAGACACTGTCTGCAGAATTCGAAACCGCTGAAATTAACGGCGTCTATAGCTTCCTCTAGCACCGCCTGTGTTCGAACGAGTTCATCTGCGAGTCGTTTCTCATCAGGTAGTTGCATCTTATATTCGCTTGCCAGAACGGTGTTAGGCAAACCTGCCAGAGCATAATGTGCTTCTCCGGCTCCTTTCTCTGCACAGAGAACCAGACCGATGGGCGGATTTTCATCCGGTAGCGTCCAGTGCTCTTTGGCGTAGTTGAGATACATATTCATCTGTCCGGCATCGCTATAGCTGAATTTGCCACTTTTAGATCGACGATTAGTAGGCAGCGTAAACGGCGGTGGAAAAACAGCAGGTCGACACGAAACCAGTTGTCATCAATGCGTAATCTTCGCTGCGACCAACAAAGGCAAAATCATCCCCAAGTTCCAGCATGAAATCCATCAGGTGGTTGATCAGCGCCTCCTCGAAATCAGATTCTGAATATTCATCTTTCAATTCCAGAAATTCGAGCACAAAGGGATCGCGTATCGCCTGTTGCGGAAGAATATGCGTCTCGGTAGGAGCGTGTTGTTGCAGCATGGCTGATTTGTCATGTGACAGTAGTATTCGCTCATAAAATTGGGTCGCAATTTGCCGTTCTAGCTGGCGAACAGACCAGCCACAGCGGAGCGTCTCTTTTTCATAAAAGCTGCGGGCGTCAGCGTTTTTAACGGAAAGTAAACGGACGTAGGTGGACCAGGGCAGGGGGAAAGATTTGGCAGACAGCGTCTGCCAAATCTTTGCCGATGGAATTCTGCAGATGGTGTCTGCGGAATTCCCAATGGTGTTAATTCGCCAGACACTGTCTGGCGAATCAACATGTTGAAAAAAGAGGTAAAAAAGCCTCATTTGGCGTAAGTTTTTTGCAGAGAACCCACGCTTATACCTTAGACTTAAATCCTTTGATAGTCGCTTGATTAGCTGCGCACCATACGCAGCCCTGGCCTCGCCACCTTGTTCAAATTCGACAATTCGTCGGCCAATTTCCCAGTATGTCGCGGTCATCAGCGCGTTAACGCTACGTACCGTTTCCGTCCGGGCGCTATCGACAGATGAATAATACCGTCGTGGATTTGCTGGTAGCCTGTTGAGGTTCTCTCTGAGAGCGATTCCATTATCTGTCCCTTTATATGGCGCTGCGTTGAATAATGGAATCAGCTATACGCCGGGCATCTACCGGTAACAATCCAGATGAGCGTATTACATTGGTTTTCTTCAGATTATGCGAGGCGCTTTCCAGAAAGAAAGGAGAATTTCAGCGCCGACTCTTTTCTGAGGAGGCGGCGCTGGGACAGAGCTTAAACTTCCAGCCAGTTCATAATACCGTCTGCCGCCTTACGACCTTCGGCAATAGCGGTTACCACCAGATCGGAACCACGGACGATATCGCCGCCAGCAAAGATTTTCGGGTTGCTGGTCTGGAAGCGTTGTCGCTGCCTTCCGGGGCGATGATGCGGCCTTGTGAATCCAGCTCGACGCTGTGTTTTGCCAGCCATTCCATGTTGTGTGGACGGAAACCAAACGCCATGATCACTGCATCTGCCGGAACGATATGTTCGGAACCTGCAACGATCTCCGCGCGGCGACGGCCTTTGGCATCCGGTTCGCCCATTTCGGTACGTACCATTTTTACGCCGCTGACTTTACCGTTACCGTTCACTTCAATCCCCAGTGGCTGGACGTTGAATTTGAACTCTACGCCTTCTTCCCGCGCGTTTTTCACTTCGCGGCGGAACCCGGCATGTTCTCTTCATCACGACGATAGGCACAGGTAACGTGCTTCGCTCCCTGGCGCACGGACGTACGCACGCAGTCCATCGCAGTGTCGCCACCGCCAAGGACCACCACGCGTTTGCCTTCCATGCTGACGAACGGTTCGTCGCGGGTTTCACCAAAGCCCATTAACTGTTTGGTGTTGGCGATAAGGAACGGCAGCGCTGCGTACACGCCATCGGCGTCTTCGTTTTCCAGCCCGCCGCGCATTGACTGATAAGTCCCGACGCCAAGGAAGACGGCATCGTAATCACTCAGCAGATCGTCCAGCTGCACGTCGCGGCCCACTTCGGTATTGAGTTTGAATTCAATACCCATGCCGGTGAAGATTTCACGGCGACGCGTCATTACCTCTTTTTCCAGCTTGAAGGCCGGAATACCGAAGGTCAGCAGCCCGCCAATTTCTGGATGACGGTCGAAGACAACGGCTTTTACGCCGTTACGCGTCAGGACATCCGCACACGCCAGACCTGCCGGGCCTGCGCCGATAATCGCCACTTTTTTACCGGTTTGCTTCACGCCGGACATATCCGGACGCCAGCCCATTTCGAACGCTTTATCATTGATATAACGCTCAATGTTGCCGATGGTCACCGCGCCAAACTCATCGTTCAGAGTGCAGGAACCTTCGCACAGACGGTCTTGCGGGCAGACTCGTCCGCAAACTTCCGGCAGGGTGTTGGTCTGGTGCGACAGTTCCGCCGCTTCAAAAATACGCCCCTCGTTGGCGAGCTTCAGCCAGTTCGGGATGTAGTTGTGTACCGGACATTTCCACTCGCAGTATGGGTTGCCGCACGACAGGCAGCGGTCAGCCTGCGCTTTGGCCTGGCTTCGGAAAACGGCTCGTAAATTTCAACAAACTCAATTTTGCGGATCTTCAGCGGTTTCTTTGGCGGATCAACGCGCTGCAGGTCGATAAATTGATAAACATTCTGACTCATTGTTGCTACCCCTTACTGCGCCTGCACGCGCAACTCTGCTGCGCTACGACTACGATGACCCAGCAGTGCTTTTACATCACTGGACTTCGGTTTAACCAGCGCAAATTTAGTGGCGAAGGTTGACCAGTTCGCCAGAATCTCTTCACCGCGCTGAGAGCCAGTATGCTGAACATGCTCGGTGATAAGACCGCGCAGATGCTCTTCATGGATCGCCAGATCGTCAACGCTTAAGACCTCGACCAGTTCCGGGTTAACGCGTTTGCGGAAATCACCGCTTTCATCGAGAACGTAAGCGAAGCCGCCGGTCATGCCCGCACCGAAGTTAACGCCGGTTTTACCCAGAATACAGACAATACCGCCCGTCATATATTCACAGCCGTTGTCGCCAATGCCTTCTACCACGGTGATAGCACCGGAGTTCCGCACGCCGAAACGTTCACCCGCGCGGCCTGCGGCATACAGACGACCACCGGTCGCGCCATACAGGCAGGTGTTGCCGATAATACTTGCTTCATGGCTGCGGAAGGCGGAACCAACCGGAGGACGAATGGCGATTAAGCCGCCCGCCATGCCTTTACCGACATAGTCGTTGGCATCCCCGGTCAGGTACAGTTCCACGCCGCCCGCGTTCCACACACCGAAACTCTGGCCTGCGGTGCCGTTGAAGTACGCTTTGATAGGATCGGCTGCCAGCCCCTGATCGCCGTGCGTTTGGGCGATATAGCCTGAAAGCGACGCGCCGACAGAACGGTCGGTGTTGCGAATATCGAACCAGAAGGTTTTGCTCTGGCGTTCATCGACAAACGGTTTCGCCTGTTGCAGCAACTGCGCGTTCAGCAGGCCGTTATCAAACGGTGGATTGTTTTCGGTGCAGTAGAGTGCCTTACCTGGATGCGGTTCGGCGGTCTCCAGCAGCTTCGACAGCGCCAGTTTTTGCTGTTTGGCGGTGAAACCGTCCAGTTCTTTCAGCAGGTCGGTGCGACCAATCAGATCCACCAGACGCGTTACGCCAGCTGTGCCATCAGCTCGCGGGTTTCACGGGCAATAAATTCAAAGTAATTGGTAACCTTGAACGGCAGGCCGTGATAGTGGTTCTTACGCAGTTTGTCATCCTGAGTTGCTACACCCGTTGCGCAGTTGTTCAGATGGCAATACGTAGATATTTACAGCCGAGCGCCACCATCGGGCCAGTGCCGAAGCCGAAGCTTTCTGCGCCGAGAATCGCCGCTTTGATGATATCAACACCGGTTTTCAGGCCGCCATCGACCTGCAAACGGATCTTATGACGCAGACCATTGGCAACCAGCGCCTGCTGGGTTTCAACAAGCCCCAGCTCCCACGGGGCAACCTGCGTATTTCACTGACGACAGCGGGCTTGCGCCGGTGCCACCGTCATAGCCTGCGATGGTGATTAAATCGGCATAAGCTTTTGCCACGCCAGTCGCGATGGTGCCTACGCCCGGTTCGGAAACCAGCTTCACGGAGATCATCGCTTTCGGGTTAACCTGCTTGAGGTCGAAAATGAGCTGCGCTAAGTCCTCGATAGAGTAGATATCGTGGTGCGGCGGCGGGGAGATCAGCGTCACTCCGGGCACCGAATAGCGCAGTTTGGCGATGTAAGGAGTGACTTTGTCGCCCGGCAACTGACCGCCTTCGCCCGGCTTCGCGCCCTGGGCGACTTTAATCTGAATGACGTCGGCATTGACCAGATACGCCGGAGTAACGCCGAAGCGACCAGAAGCCACCTGCTTGATGCGCGACACTTTGTTAGTGCCATAGCGCGCCGGGTCTTCGCCGCCTTCACCGGAGTTCGAGTTACCGCCGATGCTATTCATCGCTTCCGCCAGCGCCTCGTGGGCTTCCGGGCTTAACGCGCCGATAGACATCGCGGCGGTATCAAAGCGTTTAAACAGTTCGCTTGCCGGTTCAACATCAGCAATGTTGACCGCGTTTTCACCCGGCGTAATTGCCAGCAGATCGCGCAGCGTGGTTGCCGGACGCTCATTAACCAGCTTCGCGTATTCCTGATAGTCGCTGTACTCGCCGCTTTGTACCGCCTGTTGCAGCGTGCGCACCACGTCCGGGTTGTAAGCGTGGTATTCGCCGCCGTGGACGTATTTCAGCAGGCCGCCCTGGCTGATGGGCTTACGCGCCAGCCAGGCACGTTTCGACAGGTTCAGCAGATCCTGCTGGAAGTCTTCAAAGCTCGCCCCACCAATGCGGCTGACCGCCCCCTGGAAGCACAGGCCCACTACATCATCGTGCAGACCGACCGCTTCAAACAGTTTCGAGCAGCGGTAAGAGGCGATGGTGGAGATGCCCATTTTGGACATGATTTTGTACAAGCCTTTGTTGATGCCGTTACGGTAGTTGAGCATCACGGTACGATAATCTTTGGCAATCGCATGGGTGTCTACCAGGCGGCCCAGCGTTTCATAGGCAAGGTATGGATAAATAGCCGTCGCGCCGAAGCCCAGCAACACGGCGAAGTGGTGCGGATCGCGGGCGCTGGCGGTTTCGACGATGATGTTGGCATCGCAACGCAGGCTTTGATCGACCAGACGGGTCTGGATCGCGCAACCGCCATCGGGGCTGGAACCGGCAGGCGATCTTAGCGATATTCCGGTCGGAGAGCACCAGCAGCACGGTGCCGCTACGTACCATTTTTCGGCTTTGTCGCACAGCTCTTTGACTGTCGCTTCGAGCGTGGTTTTAGTGACGTCAAAGGTGATATCCAGCGTATCTGCGCGGTAGTGCTCCTCTTTCATCGTCGTGAGCTGTTTGAAATCGGAGTAGAGCAGAATCGGCGATTTAAAGCTTAAACGGTGCGCCTGGCCTCTGCTTCGCAAAAGACGTTCATTTCACGACCGATACTGGTGGCGAGCGACATAACATGCGCTTCACGCAGCGGGTCGATTGGCGGGTTAGTCACCTGGGCAAACTGCTGGCGGAAGTAGTCGTAAATAATGCGCGGCTGACTGGAGAGCACGGCGAATGGGGTATCATCGCCCATCGAACCGACCGCTTCCTGACCGTTTTCGCCCAGTACGCGAATTACGGAGTCCAGCTCTTCCGCGCTGTAGTTAAACTGTTTCTGGTAGCTGGCAAGCGTGTCGTCGTCCAGTTCGCGGCTACCCACTTCTTCATCGGGCAGATCTTCAAACGGTACCAGTCGGCGGACGTTTTTCTCCATCCACTCTTTATATGGATGGCGGCTTTTCAGATCGTCATCGGTTTCTGCCGAGTGCAGAATACGCCCACTGCGGGTGTCGATCACCATCAGTTCGCCTGGCCCGACGCGGCCTTTTTCGACCACTTCGTCAGGCTGATAATCCCAGATACCGACTTCAGAGGCGCAGGTGATGAGCTTATCTTTGGTGATGACGTAGCGCGCCGGACGCAGACCGTTACGGTCGAGGTTACAGGCGGCAAAACGACCGTCGGACATCACGATGCCCGCCGGGCCATCCCACGGCTCCATATGCATGGAGTTAAAGTCGAAGAAGGCACGCAGCTCCGGGTCCATATCCGGGTTGTTCTGCCAGGCGGGCGGCACTAACAGACGCATAGCGCGGATGATATCCATCCCGCCTGCCAGCAGCAGTTCCAGCATGTTATCCATCGAGCTGGAGTCAGAACCGGTTTCGTTGACGAATGGCGCTGCGTCGTGCAGATCAGGGATAAGCGGCGTCTGGAATTTATAGGTACGCGCACGCGCCCATTGGCGGTTACCGGTGATGGTGTTGATTTCACCGTTATGCGCCAGATAGCGGAACGGCTGCGCCAGCGGCCAGCGCGGTACGGTGTTAGTGGAGAAGCGCTGGTGGAACAGGCAGATGGCCGATTCCAGACGCAGGTCCGCAAGATCCAGATAAAAGCGCGGCAGATCCGCCGGCATACACAGACCTTTATAGATGTTCACCAGATTCGACAGGCTACAGACGTAGAAGTCTTTGTCGGCTTCGAGACGCTTTTCAATGCGGCGGCGGGCGATAAACAGACGGCGCTCCATATCGCGCGGACGCCAGCCTGCCGGGGCGTTCACAAAAATTTGCTCAATGCGTGGCAGAGAGGAGAGGGCGATTTCACCCAGCACGCCTTCGTTAGTGGGGACATCACGCCAGCCCACAATCGACAAGGTTTCGCGTTGCAGTTCTTCTTCAACGATGCGGCGTGCGGCAGCGGCGAGTTCAGGATCTTTATTCAGGAATAGCATCCCGACGGCGTAGTTTTTGCTAAACGCCAGCCGCGCTCCTGCGCAACGATGCGAAAAAAGGCGATCCGGTTTTTGTAACAGCAAGCCGCAACCGTCGCCGGTTTTACCATCGGCGAGAATCGCGCCACGGTGCTGCATGCGGGCCAGTGCGTGTATTGCAGTACGCACTACCTTGTGGCTAGGTTCGCCTTCTATGTGGGCGATCAGGCCGAAACCACAGTTATCCCTCTCAAGGATTTATCGTACAACATATCGTGAACCTCCCCCAGGCTCTGCGGGAACCCCACTTCCGAACCGCTGCGCACGGGCACAGAAAGAGCGTGGCGACGGGGTTTGCGTGTCATACGCGCGCCTCGCATTCGCCCCCTTGTTGTCCTTTTCGCATCGGTTAATACGGTGAAGAGGGGATCTCAATTACTGCATAAATATGATGAGCAGGCTGCTCATCCAGAAAGCTTCCAGCGGATTTCCAACTTATCGGGAAAGCTGATACAGGTCAAATGGCAAGCTTATTGGTACAGAAATGTGCTTTAGCGCAAAATTCTTTATTAAATTACTGAAATTAAAATGGATTTTATCTTTAAGGCTAAAAGGGAAGTCGTTAGAGAAACAGTCAATTCCTGACTGTCATAAAGGCGTGTTAACCTTATTCTGCCTTGAACTGACGAGAAAACCAGCATTTTATACTGCCTTAATTGGTAATGACGTTCATGCTACTGTTTTTGCCTAAAATCCATAAGGAGATAAAAAATCTGACACAAGATAAGCAAAAGTGATTTATGTGATTATGCATGAAATTTCGGTAATTTTGATTGATTATGCAGTTGATAAAAGCAGGCCGGGACGATTGATCCAGGTCATCGCCGAATTGAGCTAAAAATGGCAGGCTTTGGCCTCTTTTCAAGGCGCGGTCTATCAGATTATGCAGTTACAGAAATTAGTCAATATGTTTGGTGGTGATCTCACCCGTCGTTATGGGCAAAAGGTGCATAAGCTGACGCTACACGGCGGTTTTAGCTGCCCTAACCGTGACGGTACCATCGGGCGTGGTGGCTGCACATTCTGTAATGTTGCCTCGTTTGCCGATGAAGCGCAGCAGCATCGTTCCATTGCCGAGCAACTGGCGCACCAGGCGAATTTAGTTAACCGCGCTAAACGCTATCTGGCCTACTTCAGGCGTATACCAGCACCTTGCGGAAGTTCAGGTGCTGCGTTCTATGTATCAGCAGGCGGTGAGCCAGCCAATATTGTCGGTTTGTGTGTTGGTACCCGCCCGGACTGCGTGCCGGATGCGGTGCTGGATCTGCTTTGCGAATATAAGGACCAGGGTTACGAAGTGTGGCTGGAGCTGGGGCTACAAACCGCCCACGACAAAACACTGCATCGCATCAACCGCGGCATGATTTTGCCTGTTATCAGCGTACAACCCAGCTGGCACGTCAGCGCGCTGAAGGTGTGTTCCCACTTAATTGTCGGCCTGCCTGGCGAAGGCAGGCTGAATGTTTGCAAACGCTGGAGCGAGTGGTTGAAACCGGCGTGGACGGCATAAAGCTGCATCCGCTGCATATTGTGAAAGGCAGCATTATGGCGAAAGCTGGGAAGCGGGGCGTTTGAACGGTATTGAACTGGAGGATTACACGCTCACTGCCGGAGAAATGATTCGCCATACGCCACCGGAAGTGATCTACCACCGCATTTCCGCCAGCGCCCGTCGCCCGACGCTGCTTGCTCCTCTGTGGTGCGAAAATCGATGGACGGGAATGGTCGAGCTGGATCGCTATCTGAATGAACATGGCGTACAGGGATCGGCGCTGGAACGTCCGTGGATACCTCCAACGGAGTAGGTCGTTGAGGGGAATTCCGCATTTCTCACACAATTTATAACGTAACTGTCAGAATTGGGTATTATTGGGGCAGGTTGTCGTGAAGGAATTCCCTAATGAAGCAAATTCGTCTGCTGGCGCAGTATTATGTTGACCTGATGATGAAGTTAGGTCTGGTGCGCTTCTCAATGTTGCTGGCGCTGGCCCTCGTCGTTCTTGCCATTGTGGTACAAATGGCGGTAACATGGTGCTGCATGGTCAGGTCGAAAGCATTGATGTTATTCGTTCTATCTTCTTTGGTTTGCTGATTACGCCGTGGGCGGTCTACTTTCTATCGGTGGTCGTCGAGCAACTGGAGGAGTCACGACAACGTCTGTCACGGCTGGTGCAAAAACTGGAGGAGATGCGCGAGCGCGATTTGAGCCTCAACGTTCAGTTAAAAGATAATATTGCCCAGCTAAATCAGGAAATCGCCGTTCGTGAAAAAGCGGAAGCAGAACTGCAGGAAACCTTCGGCCAACTGAAAATTGAAATCAAAGAGCGCGAAGAGACACAAATTCAGCTCGAGCAGCAATCCTCATTCTTACGTTCCTTCCTTGATGCTTCACCCGACCTGGTTTTTATCGTAACGAAGATAAAGAGTTCCGGCTGTAACCGCGCGATGGAGCTGCTGACCGGAAAAAGCGAAAAACAACTGGTTCACCTGAAACCTGCTGATGTTTACTCACCGGAAGCCGCCGCAAAAGTCATTGAAACCGATGAAAAAGTGTTCCGTCATAATGTGTCACTGACCTATGAACAGTGGCTGGATTACCCGGACGGGCGAAAGCCTGCTTTGAATCCGTAAAGTGCCGTACTACGACCGCGTGGGTAAACGTCACGGTTTGATGGGCTTTGGTCGCGACATTACCGAGCGTAAGCGGTATCAGGATGCGCTTGAACGGGCCAGCCGCGACAAAACGACGTTTATCTCCACCATCAGTCACGAATTGCGTACACCGCTGAACGGTATCGTCGGCCTGAGCCGTATTCTGCTGGATACCGAACTCACCGCCGAGCAGGAAAAATATCTCAAGACCATCCATGTTTCGGCCGTCACGCTGGGGAATATCTTTAACGATATTATCGACATGGATAAGATGGAACGGCGCAAGGTCCAGCTTGATAATCAACCGGTTGATTTCACCAGCTTCCTTGCCGATCTGGAAAATCTCTCCGCATTGCAGGCGCAACAAAAAGGATTGCGCTTTAACCTGGAGCCGACGCTGCCATTACCGCATCAGGTCATTACCGACGGGACGCGTTTACGGCAGATCCTGTGGAACCTCATCAGTAACGCCGTCAAATTCACCCAGCAAGGCCAGGTTACCGTGCGCGTGCGCTACGATGAAGGCGATATGCTGCATTTTGAAGTGGAAGACTCTGGTATCGGCATTCCGCAGGATGAGCTGGATAAAATTCGCCATGTATTACCAGGTGAAAGACAGTCATGGCGGTAAACCTGCCACCGGCACCGGTATTGGTCTGGCCGTTTCTCGTCGTCTGGCGAAAATATGGGCGGCGATATTACGGTTACCAGCGAACAGGGCAAAGGTTCAACCTTTACGTTGACGATCCACGCACCGTCGGTAGCAGAAGAGGTCGATGATGCGTTTGATGAAGACGATATGCCTTTACCGGCGCTGAATGTGCTGCTGGTGGAAGACATTGAACTGAACGTGATTGTTGCGCGTTCTGTGCTGGAAAATTAGGTAACAGCGTTGATGTCGCCATGACCGGCAAGGCGGCGCTGGAGATGTTTAAACCGGGCGAATACGACTGGTGTTGCTGGATATTCAGTTGCCAGATATGACCGGGCTGGATATCTCTCGTGAACTGACGAAGCGTTATCCGCGCGAGGATTTACCGCCGCTGGTGGCCTTAACCGCTAACGTGCTGAAAGACAAACAAGAGTACCTCAATGCTGGAATGGATGATGTGCTGAGTAAGCCGCTTTCGGTTCCGGCGCTAACCGCGATGATCAAGAAATTCTGGGATACCCAGGATGATGAGGAGAGTACGGTGACGACAGAAGAGAACAGTAAATCAGAAGCATTGCTCGATATTCCCATGCTGGAACAGTATCTCGAACTTGTAGGACCGAAGCTGATCACCGACGGGTTAGCGGTGTTTGAGAAGATGATGCCGGGCTATGTCAGCGTGCTGGAGTCGAATCTGACGGCGCAGGATAAAAAAGGCATTGTAGAGGAAGGACATAAAATTAAAGGTGCGGCGGGGTCAGTGGGGTTACGCCATCTGCAACAGCTGGGTCAGCAAATTCAGTCTCCGGACCTTCCTGCCTGGGAAGATAACGTCGGTGAATGGATTGAAGAGATGAAAGAAGAGTGGCGTCACGACGTAGAAGTGCTGAAAGCGTGGGTGGCAAAAGCCACTAAAAAATGACCCCGGCTAGACCGGGGTGCGCGAATACTGCGCCAACACCAGGGAAATCTTGGCTGCGCCGTAAATTATTATGATGAGTTACAAGGGCACAGCACTGTTTTTCAGGCCGCACGCAGTTAAGATAGCAAAACTTAAATGATTTGTTACATGAATCAGTTAAATGTGTGATGCGTACCATTTTTATTAAAAAAATTAATGTGTTTCAGTCAATTGCGAAGGATGATCACAATGAAGAAAATTGGCGTAATTCTGAGCGGATGCGGCGTCTATGACGGTTCTGAAATTCATGAAGCGGTGTTGACGTTGTTAGCTATTTCACGCAGCGGTGCGCAGGCGGTCTGCTTTGCACCGGATAAGCAGCAGGTTGATGTTATCAACCATTTAACTGGCGAAGCGATGACGGAAACGCGCAACGTGCTGATTGAAGCGGCACGAATAACGCGCGGTGAAATCCGTCCTCTGGCCCAGGCCGATGCCGCTGAACTGGATGCGTTGATTGTGCCGGGGGGGTTTGGCGCGGCGAAGAATTTAAGCAATTTTGCCACTCTTGGTAGCGAATGCACCGTTGACCGTGAATTAAAGGCGCTGGCACAAGCGATGCATCAGGCCGGAAAACCGCTTGGTTTTATGTGTATTGCCCCAGCGATGCTGCCGAAAATTTTCGATTTCCCGCTGCGTTTGACCATCGGTACTGATATCGATACCGCAGAAGTGCTGGAAGAGATGGGCGCGGAGCATATGCCCTGTCCTGTCGATGATATCGTGGTTGATGAAGACAATAAGATTGTCACCACCCCAGCATATATGCTGGCGCAGAACATTGCAGAAGCGGCGAGCGGCATTGATAAGCTGGTTTCCCGCGTGCTGGTTCTGGCTGAATGAGTAAAAGCCGCTTAACGGTGTTTAGTTTCGTTCGCCGTTTTCTTTTGCGGTTAATGGTTGTCCTCGCCGTTTTCTGGGGCGGGGGCATCGCGTTGTTTAGTGTTGCGCCTGTTCCCTTCTCAGCGGTAATGGTCGAGCGACAGGTCAGCGCCTGGCTGCATGGCAATTTTCGTTACGTGGCACATTCTGACTGGGTCAGTATGGATCAAATCTCGCCGTGGATGGGACTGGCGGTGATTGCCGCAGAAGATCAGAAATTTCCTGAGCACTGGGGCTTTGATGTCGCTTCCATTGAGAAAGCCCTGGCGCACAACGAGCGCAATGAAAACCGTATTCGCGGTGCTTCAACGATTTCTCAGCAGACGGCCAAAAATCTCTTTTTATGGGATGGGCGTAGCTGGGTACGAAAAGGCTGGAAGCTGGATTAACGCTGGGGATAGAAACAGTCTGGAGCAAAAAGCGTATCCTGACGGTTTACCTGAATATCGCCGAATTTGGCGACGGTGTGTTTGGCGTCGAAGCTGCGGCACAACGTTATTTCCACAAACCCGCGAGCAAACTTACCCGGTCGGAAGCTGCATTACTGGCAGCTGTATTACCTAATCCACTTCGTTTCAAAGTCTCCTCGCCATCGGGCTACGTGCGTAGCCGTCAGGCGTGGATTTTACGGCAGATGTATCAGTTAGGCGGTGAGCGTTTATGCAACAACACCAGCTGGATTAAGCTTCGCGCGAAGTGAGGGCCAGCGTTTTGCTCTCACGAGGTTGCAGATCTTTCTGCAGGGCAATAGCCAGCGCCGGTTGGGCGATAAATCGTTTCCATAACCGCTCTTGCTTACGCAGACAACACCACTTCGACCAGGTCGCCAGTGGAATCAATGTGCTTTCACCAATGTTGTCGCAGACGACCGGGATAACCTCTGACTCACTGATGCGGTGACAGAGGATATTCTGCGGCTTCAGCGACATCGTCACGATACGGTTATCCTGCAAATAACGCTTCAGCTGTTTCAGTAGCTGGCGCAGTTGTGCAATGTCTTCTTCGTAACGGCATTGCTCAGCAAATTCGGTCAGCGTAATGGAGGGTTTGCCGTCAAAATCTGCAATCACATCGTAGACATAACCGGTTCCGCAATCCGTCTCAACGGTACCGTGATAGCGCGGTATTCCACTCCAGTCTTTTAACCGGCGACCAAGATGCGCGTAGTACTTTAACTCACGGCGGATCTCTTTATCGCCACCATCGCCACGATGGTAGACAATCTTGATACAGCGTTGGGCATCTTCCGGATGCGCATAACATTTCCGATGTCTTCCGGTGCCCAGGGGATTTTGTTCAGATAAGCGAATCATGCCATCTCCTGGAAATATTTTCTGACGATCTCCAGTATGGTCGATTAACTTAAACAAAACCTAAACAATGCCTCTTAAGGTTTTCTTAAGGTTCTTCTGAAAGTGAAAAGCGCACAAAATGTACAAATGACGTTGATTGAGAACGATTTCAGTACGCGCTTTTCTTATTGTCGGGGGAGCTTGAAGGGATTTGAATGTCAAAGTGATGAAGATTAATCTTCATCAAAACCAGAATTAAAGAGGGCGATAACGGCGGCCAGTGCTTCCTCTTCCTGTGGACCGGTGGCTTCAACTTCAATCTGCCGTCCTTTGGCAGAATCCAGCATCAGCAGTGCAATAACGCTATTGGCTTCAGCTCGGTGCCTTCGTCATTACGTAACAGCACTTCAGCGTCAAAACCCTGCATTAATTCAAACAGCTTCATTGCAGGCCGGGCATGCATGCCCAGCTTGTTTGTGATTTCAACAGTTTGCTTGACGGTCATGGTTTACGTTTTTCCAGCGTACGATGCGTGACTGGACGTTTTTACCGCGCGAGCGGAAGTAGTCTGCCAGTTGCTCTGCAATATACACCGAACGGTGCTTCCCGCCGGTACAACCAATGGCGACCGTCAGGTAGCTACGGTTGTTGGTTTCCAGCATAGGTAACCATAGCTCAAGATAGCTTCGCGTCTGGTAGATAAAATTGTGTACTTCTGTGTGGCGGTCGAGGAACGCGGCGACGGGCTTATCAAGACCTGTCATTGGACGCAGTTTCGGATCCCAGTGCGGGTTCGGCAAGAAGCGCACGTCAAAGACGTAATCTGCATCGATAGGGATACCGTGTTTGAAGCCGAAAGACTCAAAGACCATTGTCAGTTCGCGTTCACGTTTACCCAGCAGACGGGTACGCAGCATTTCAGCCAGCTCGTGAACGGACATTTCTGAGGTATCGACAATCAGATCCGCTCGCGAACGCAGAGGTTCCAGCAAATCGCTTTCTTTGTCGATAGCACTTCCAGCGACAGGTTTTTGCTGGAAAGCGGATGCAGTCGGCGCGTGTCACTGTAACGACGAATTAAGGTATTACGGTCGGCATCCAGGAACAGGAGTTGCGGTGAGAAAGCGTCAGGCAGGTTACTCATCGCCTGTTCGAATATTTCTGGTGACTCCGGCATATTACGAACATCAATGCTGACGGCGGCAGAAATCTCGCGATCGGCCAGAGTTCGAGCCAGATCGGGTAACAACACTACGGGAAGGTTATCCACGCAGTAAAAACCCATATCTTCCAGCGCACGCAGGGCGACAGATTTACCTGAACCTGAACGTCCGCTGACGATCATCAGTACCATGTACTGTTTCTCCTCACAACGTCTAAAAGAGACATTACCGAATAACTACGCTTCATCCGGAGTACCTTCGGTATCCGTAATGATTTGATACAGCTCTTCATCGCTCTGGGCTGCGCGTAAACGGCGGCAGATGGTTTTGTCCGCCAGACGTTTCGCCACCAGTGACAGAGTATGCAGGTGCGTTTTAGTTTGGTCTGCCGGCACCAGCAGGGCAAAAAGTAAATCCACCGGTTGGTTGTCGATGGCATCGAAAGCTATAGGCGTTTCGAGCTGAACGAAAACGCCAACGGCGCGCAGAGTATCTTCTTCCAGTTTGCCATGCGGAATGCAATACCATTGCCGATACCGGTACTGCCCATTTTTTCCCGCGTCAGGATAGCTTCAAAAACCACCTGAGGCGGCAGACTAAGTTGTTTCGCCGCCAGCTCGCTGATGATTTCCAGGGCGCGTTTTTTGCTCTGACAGTGGACGCGGCTTCGCGTACATTCCCTGTTAAGAACACTGCTAAGCTGTAGAGTTGTATCATTATTTGTCATAATTTCACCTAAGAACTGCCCACTCAAACAGTGGAACAGGCTCGGAGCATTAACCGTACAAATGGCCCGTTGTGCCGCACAACAGGCCGCCATGCACATGCTAATTGCCCGGACAATTAGTGTTGTTTCAGTTTATCTTTATGTTTGGTCAACTGGCGTGCCAGCTTATCAATTAAGCCATCAATGGCAGCGTACATGTCCTGACCTTCCGCGCTGGCATGAATTTCACCACCGTTTACATGCAGTGTTGCATCTGAGGTGTGGGTGACTTCTCCACTTTCAGAACAACATAGACCTGGTTGATTCGGTCAAAATATTGCTCAAGTTTGGCAAATTTGGCTGTAACAAATTCGCGCAGTGCCTCGGTGATCTCGACGTTATTTCCGGTAATGTTGAGCTGCATAGTGTCTTCCTTATCGGTTGGGTCAAACGAGCTGTTTACGCTGGTTTGACGGCGGAATGGATAAAGACTCTCGGTACTTCGCAACAGTGCGGCGTGCCACCATGATACCTTGTTCCGACAGCAAAGAGGTTAACTTGCTGTCGCTCAACGGTTTCGCTGGGTTTTCCGCCGCGATTAATTTCTTCACCAGCGCACGAATCGCCGTGGAGGAAGCTTCGCCGCCGCCCTCGGTATTGACGTGACTGGAAAAGAAATACTTCAGTTCAAAAATGCCTCGTGGACTATGCAGGTATTTTTGCGTGGTCACGCGAGATATCGTCGATTCATGCATTTCGACAGCCTGGGCGATATCGGCCAGTACCATCGGTTTCATATATTCTTCACCTTGCTCAAAGAAGGCTTGCTGCTGTTCAACGATACAGCGACTCACGCGCAGTAGCGTATCGTTACGGCTTTCCAGACTCTTGATCAACCATTTGGCATCCTGCAGATTGCTGCGGATAAACTGGCTGTCACCATCGTTGCGCGCGTTATTGCACATCGAGGCGTAGTGCTGGTTGATTTGCAGACGCGGAATGCTGTCACTGTTGAGTTCTACCGTCCAGTGACCGTTATGCTTACGCACCAGCACATCTGGAATGACATACTCAGGTTCGCCAGTCTGGATCGACTGCCCGGGGCGCGGATCGAGCGACTGGATCAGATTGACGGCTTCTTTCAGCACATCTTCTTTCAGACGCGTGACGCGCATTAAAGTGCGGAAGTCGTGATTGGCTAACAGATCGAGATGATCGCTAATGATCAGTCTGGCCTCTTCCAGCCACGGCGTGGTTTTATCGAATTGGGAGAGTTGGATTAGCAGGCAGTCACGCAGATCTTTTGCCGCTACACCGACCGGATCAAACCGTTGGATCCGCTTAAGGACGGCTTCAACCTCGTCGATGTCGATCTCTTCATCGCCCATACTTTCGAGAATATCTTCCAGCGGGACAGTCAGATAACCGGTGTCATCAACGGCATCGACGATAGAGGTAGCAATAGCGCGGTCAGTGTCGGAAAACGGTGTCAGCTCGACCTGCCACATCAGGTAATCCTGCAAGGTCTGCGTCGTTTCGCCCTGATAGACCGGCAGCTCATCGTCAATGTAGTCACCGCTGGTGCCGGATGGTGTACCAGCGGTGTAAATGGTGTCCCAACTGGCATCGAGCGGCAGCTCTTCCGGCATCTCTTTTTGTTCGAGCGCGTCGGCGGTGTCCAGCGTTTCACTGTCTTGCGTTTCGCGGGTGTCGATTTCTTCATGAGTGTCGATTTGCTCAAGCAGCGGATTACTCTCCAGCGCCTGCTGTAGCTCCTGCTGAAGTTCCAGCGTCGACAACTGCAACAGACGAATTGCCTGTTGGAGCTGTGGCGTCATCGCCAGTTGTTGGCTAAGCCTGAGTTGCAAACCTTGCTTCATGTTCAGAATCGTACTCTCCTGCTAAAACGTCGCAAACTTCTACCCTATCAGAGTCTGAAGTCTTCCCCAAGGTATACACGCTTAACGTGTTCGTCTTGTAAGATTTCTGTAGGCGTGCCGTGGGCGATCAAATGCCCCTGACTGACGATATAAGCGCGTTCACAAACCGCCAGTGTTTCACGCACGTTGTGGTCAGTGATCAGCACGCCCAGGCCGCTGTCGCGCAGGTGCTCAATGATGCGTTTAATGTCGATAACCGAGATCGGGTCAACCCCGGCAAACGGTTCGTCGAGCAGAATAAATTTCGGATTCGCAGCCAGTGCGCGGGCAATTTCTACACGGCGACGTTCACCCCCGGAGAGTGACTGCCCCATGCTGTCACGCAGGTGCTCAATGTGAAACTCTTCCATCAGCTCGTTCGCGCGGTCTTCACGTTGTTCAGCAGACAAGTCGTCACGAATTTGCAGTACCGCCATCAGGTTATCGTAAACGCTGAGGCGACGGAAAATGGAGGCTTCCTGTGGCAGATAGCCGATACCGCGGCGCGCGCGTGCATGCAGAGGCAGCAGACTGATATCGTCATCATCAATAATGATGTTGCCCGCATCGCGCGGCACAATGCCTACAACCATGTAGAAAGTGGTGGTCTTACCGGCACCGTTTGGCCCCAGCAGACCGACAATTTCCCCGGAGTTGACGGTCAGGCTGACGTCTTCTACCACGCGACGGCCTTTATAGGCTTTTGCAAGGTTCTTTGCAGTTAATGTTGCCATAACGAATTAATTACCCTTCTTCTGTGCCGGGGTCTGGCCTTTGTTGTTTTGTCCTGCAGCTGCGACGGCACCAGAACGGTGGTTACGCGCTTGCCTTTGTCGCTGAAAGCCTGCATTTTCTGCTCTTTTACCAGGTAAGTGATCTTATCGCCCTTAATGTTGCTATCAACCTGCTGCAGATAAGCATTACCCGTCAGAACGACAAAATCTTTTGCCAGTTCGTAGTGCATCTGGGAAGCGTGACCTTCAACCGGTTTACCGTTGTCCTGCATCTGGTAGAACGTTGCCGGTTTACCGTAGCCGTCAATCACTTCTTTACCTTGTTCGCCGCCCGGACGGGTAACAACCACTTTGTCGGCATTAATTTTGATGGTGCCCTGGGTGACGATGACATTACCGGTAAAGGTAACCACGTTTGCCTTGCATATCAAGAGATTGCTGGTCCGATTCAATGTGGATCGGCTGATCAGTGTCTCCGGTTACGGCAAATGCCGGAATGCTGGCGGCCAGAAGTGAGCTGGCAAGCACAAGATTAAGGCTGAGTTTGTTTGTTTTGAATTTCATAGGATGTTCTAACCTTTTCAATCAGCTCGGCGTTCTTGCTGCGTAAGTTGCCGCGCATTTTCAGACCGCTGGAGTTAAATGTTGTTCCGTATAACGTGACGAGGTCTTCAGAGGTAACATCCTGCGTCACCAGATTGATCTGCGCGTTATCCGTCGTGATTCTGCGAAGTTGAGAGTCCGGCACGAGTGCGTTGACTTCAACGTGTCCATATAAATAGAGCATCCGGTCATTGGTCAGCTTGGCTTTATCTGCTTTTACGGACCATGTCGGGATTTTATCCTTATCAAACGTGGTAAGTACCGGCTGCGTAACCACGAAACGGCCTGATCGGAATAATATTCAACGTGTTGAGCAATCAATCGATAGCTTAGTGCCCCTTCTGGGTTATAGACGAGCGTGTCCGTATGCTCGCTTTTATAGGTGGGATCATTGTTGTTGACGACCACCTGGCGGTATCGTCTTTTTCGGCCATATTAATGCCGATCATCACCAGAACCGCCAGTGATAGCACAATGATAACCCAACGTCTGGCTTTACTCATATCGATTGCCCTTTGGCTTCATCCAGTTTGCCCTGCGCCAGGAGTAATAAGTCGCAAACTTCGCGCACTGCGCCACGACCGCCAGCAATGCGCGTCACGTAATCGGCGCGCGGGATCAACAGTGGATGCGCATCGGCCACGGCGACGCTTAAACCCACTTTTTCCATTACCGGCCAGTCGATGAGATCATCGCCGACATAAGCCACATTTTCCGGGGCAATCGCCAATTTTTCCAGCAGATCGCTAAAGGCGATCAGTTTATTTGACTGCCCCTGATACAAGTGAGTGATCCCCAATGTGGCACAACGATCTTCTACCAGTTTAGCCTTTCGCCCGGTAATGATAGCGACTTCAATATCAGAGGTGAGCGCACAACGAATGCCATAACCGTCACGAACATTGAACGCTTTCAGCTCTTCGCCATTATTGCCCATATAAATCAGGCCATCTGACAGTACGCCATCGACATCGAGGATCAGCAGACGAATGTTCTCTGCTTTTGCTATAACGTCGGCGCTGACAGGGCCGTAACAGGTCGCAAGCGACGCACCTGCTTTGCTCATTGTTGTTTATCCTTGAATCTTTACACTACGCCTGCACGCAGTAAATCATGCATATGTAACACACCGAGTAAATGGTCGCCATCGGCAACCATCACGGAGGTGATATGGCGGGACTGCATTAAGTTCAGTGCCTCAACGGCCAGAATGCCAGGGCGCACACGTATTCCCCCCGGCGTCATCACATCGGCAATACTTAACTGACGAACATCCACGCCATATCGAAGACACGGCGTAAATCACCGTCGGTAAAGATGCTTCAATCATCATATTGTCATCGCAAATGACAGTCATACCAAGATTTTTGCGGGTAACTTCCAGCAATGCGTCACGCAGACTGGCCGTTTTCTTAACATGCGGGATCTCATCGCCCGTATGCATAATATCGTTTACGCGCAGCAGAAGTTTACGACCCAGTGCGCCGCCTGGGTGTGAGAGCGCAAAATCTTCAGCAGTAAAGCCGCGTGCTTTTAACAGCGCGACAGCGAGGGCATCGCCCATAACCAGCGTGGCGGTGGTGCTGCTGGTCGGTGCCAGCCCTAACGGACAGGCTTCTTTCGCTACTTTAACACACAGATGCACATCTGCGGCGCGCGCCATGCTGCTCTCCGGGCGACCGGTGATGCAGATTAACGGTACGTGAAGACGCTTAAGCACTGGAATTAAGGCCGTGATTTCGCTGGATTCACCTGAGTTAGAGATAGCAATCACCACATCCTGTGGGGTAACCATGCCTAAATCACCATGCGCGGCTTCACCAGGATGGACGAAAAATGAAGGTGTACCGGTGCTGGCAAACGTTGCCGCCATTTTGCGCCCGATGTGCCCCGATTTCCCCATCCCCATGACGACAACTTTCCCTTTACACCAGAACATCTTTTCACAAGCAAGCGTGAAATTCTGATTGATGTATTGATCAAGCTCCGCCAGGCATTCACGTTCAATCGCCAGGACTTCTTTACCTGCTTGCTGAAAGTCAAAACCCGGTTGTAACTCTACGTGCGACATAATGCGTTTCCAGTTATTCAACGAGTATTGGCGATAACCAGTACAACATCGCCAGCCATACGATAAATCCGCCAGTTAATAATACCCCTACACCACGGCCCGGTTGCGGGGAGCGCCGCCAGCACAGCAACGCAAAAATAATGCTCACCAGCAACATCACGCTGTAGTCACGACTGTACGCCAGTGGATCAATCTCTCCTGGCGTTATCAGCGCGGGTAAACCCAACACGATGACAATATTAAAAATGTTTGCGCCAATGATATTTCCGACAGCAATGTCGTTTTCACCTTTGCGAACCCCCGCTATTGCGGTTGCCAGTTCCGGCAGGCTGGTTCCGATAGCAATTGCCGTCAGACCCATCGTCAACTCGCTGATGGCAAAGTAATTCGCCAGCACCGTGGCGTTATCAACCACCATCCGCGTGGCCACTGGCATGATGATAAGCGCAATGCCGAGCCATAAAAACGCGACGGGCAATCCGCCGTCACGCGGCAGCTCTGCAAGCTGCTCTCTGGTCAGGCTGTCAGTCCCCTGACGTTCAGCCTGACGTGCAAGTTTAACAATGAACAGCAGCCATAGCACAGCCAGAAAGAGGAGAAAGATACCATCGCTGCGACTAAGTTGTCCGTCATAGAGTACGGAACCGGCCACCACGCTGACCAACAACATTAAGGGTAATTCACGGCGTAGAACATCAGAATGGACGGTAAAAGGACGAACCAGCGCAGCCAGACCGAGGATCAGCAATATATTGATAATGTTTGAGCCGAGGGCTGTACCAACGGCTAAATCGCGTTGTTCGTGCAGAGACGCGGCAAGCGAGACGATGATTTCTGGTAACGATGTACCAATACTGACCACCGTCATGCCGATGATCAGCGGCGGGATGCCAAAGGTTCGGCAAAGAATAGACGCGGCAAAAACCAGGCGGTCGCACTGTAAACGACCAAAAGTAAACCAACAATTAACAGTGCCGTAGCTAAAAGCATCTAACGTCCTTTCTTCAGGTATACTCGCCGGTCCGCTGAAGATTTTCAGAAAGCCGTAACGGATTCTTAATTTTGACTTTATGCGGCTAAAAAGTAAAACAAATGCCAGCTTTCGCTAACCACGGCGGGTAATATTCTGTAAATATGTTGGGTTCAAGGTTAAATTGAGCGCCATGCTTAGAAAATCAACGCAAGACGAAGGGTGAATTATGGAGCAGTCTGTGGCGAATTTAGTCGATATGCGCGATGTCAGTTTTACGCGTGGCAATCGCTGCATCTTCGATAATATTTCCCTGACCGTGCCGCGAGGGAAGATCACGGCGATCATGGGGCCATCGGGCATCGGTAAAACGACGCTACTCCGTCTGATTGGCGGGCAAATCGCACCAGATCATGGTGAGATCCTTTCGATGGTGAGAATATTCCGGCGATGTCTCGTTCGCGCCTGTATACAGTGCGCAAACGGATGAGCATGTTATTTCAGTCCGGGGCGTTGTTCACTGATATGAACGTATTTGACAACGTCGCTATCCACTGCGCGAACATACCCAACTTCCCGCGCCATTGTTGCATAGTACGGTGATGATGAAGCTGGAGGCCGTGGGGCTGCGTGGAGCGGCTAAACTAATGCCTTCTGAACTTTCCGGTGGGATGGCGCGGCGTGCAGCGCTGGCGCGTGCGATTGCGCTGGAGCCGGATCTCATCATGTTTGATGAACCTTTTGTTGGGCAAGATCCCATCACCATGGGCGTACTGGTGAAGCTGATTTCTGAGCTGAACAGCGCGCTGGGCGTGACTTGTGTGGTGGTTTCTCACGATGTGCCGGAAGTGTTAAGTATTGCGGATCACGCCTGGATCCTGGCGGACAAAAAAATTGTCGCTCATGGCAGTGCCCAGGCGTTGCAGGCGAATCCTGATCCGCGCGTACGTCAGTTTCTGGACGGATAGCTGACGGGCCTGTTCCGTTCCGCTATCCTGCCGGCGATTATCACGCTGATCTTTTACCAGGGAGTTAAGCCACTCATGCTGTTAAATGCGCTGGCGTCGCTCGGACATAAAGGGATTAAAACCCTGAGAACGTTCGGGCGGGCCGGGTTAATGTTATTCAATGCGCTGGTCGGCAAACCGGAATTTCGCAAACATGCGCCGCTGCTGGTGCGCCAGCTCTATAATGTCGGCGTCCTGTCGATGCTGATTATTGTGGTTTCTGGCGTGTTCATCGGAATGGTGTTGGGGCTGCAAGGTTATCTGGTTCTGACCACTTATAGTGCGGAAACCAGTCTGGGTATGCTGGTGGCGTTATCGCTACTGCGTGAACTGGGGCCGGTGGTTGCCGCGTTGTTGTTTGCCGGGCGTGCTGGTTCGGCGCTAACCGCAGAAATCGGCTGATGCGCGCTACAGAGCAACTCTCCAGTATGGAGATGATGGCGGTGGATCCGCTGCGTCGGGTTATTTCTCCCCGTTTCTGGGCTGGGGTTATTTTCATTACCACTGTTTGACGGTTATTTTCGTCGCCGTGGGGATCTGGGGCGGATCTCTGGTCGGCGTCAGTTGGAAAGGCATTGATAGCGGGTTCTTCTGGTCGGCAATGCAAAATGCCGTCGACTGGCGTATG
>ENA-OQER01000205-OQER01000205.1-human-gut-metagenome-genome-assembly--contig:-NODE-205-length-33117-cov-2.333162_pt1 | contig 33117 bp, 43 predicted proteins | sample MGYA00242797_ERZ504639 | MGnify/ENA primary metagenome ERZ504639 (study PRJEB26092, sample SAMD00036306) | human gut metagenome | host: Homo sapiens | study: EMG produced TPA metagenomics assembly of... | reverse complement strand
CATCCACGAGGAACTGAGAGTGCGTGAACCTGGATACTTCTGGAAAAACAGTACCGGATAGCTCTGATGAAGGAATACCTGGGATATCTCTGTAAAAGAACAGATTTTCAGGCCTGGACAGCCTTTACTCACGAGAAACTTGACCGTATGGGCGAAAGCGGACTGAAATATCCGGAATATCAGCTTCTGGAAGCCTATCTTCTTCATCTGGAAGGAGAAGATGACCAGGCTTCAGAAATCCTTGAGCGTTATCAGAATAAATCCTTTCATCACAATGAACTGGAACTGGCAGGGATTTATCTGTATCTGTGTACACAGACCGGGCTGTACCGGGATAAGGAACAGGCCCTCCGCAAGGTACAGAATTTCCGGATGCAGAAGGAAGACAGCTTTATCCTTCTGAAACTGGCATTTGAAATGGATCATACGCTTTCTCCGTCAAAAAAGATCTTTCTGATGGAGGAACTTTTTGAGCGGGGATGTACAAGTCCTTTTCTGTATCTGGAAGCATGGAACAGTATTTGTGCAGATATGTCGCTGCTGCATCGAATCAATGGGTTCTGGGCCCAGGTATTCCTTTTTGCAGGAAAAGAACAGATGCTGACGGAAGAGCTGGTCATGCGCCTGGCATATCTTTCCGGCTATGAGAAAGCTTTTAACGAGAGCCTGTACCGTGCTATGGCCATGGGGTGTGAAGCCTTTCCGTCAGATGATACCGTGGAAGCTATCTGTAAATATATTATGAAGGGAAATCCAAGAAAACCGGAATATTTTCAGTGGTTTTCCGCTGCCGTGGACCGCGGGCTCCGGATCACACGGCTGTATGAATATTATGTGGAAACACTGGATACCTCTTATCGGAGAGTCCTGCCGAAACCGCTTTTGATGTATTTTACCTATAACAACAATACTCTCGGTGATTCCAAGCGTGCCTATCTGTATGCATGCATCATTGCAGGGAAGGAACGTGATCCACAGACATACGAAAGTTATCGTGAAAGCATGGAGGAATTTGCTTTCCGTAAGTTACGGGAAGGCCGGATGAATGAAAATTATGCCGCTGTTTATCAGGAATTCATGCGGGAACCATCGGACAGCGAAAAAGCGCAGGTGATCGCCTCCAGAATGTTTACTCACCGGCTGTATACGGATGATCCGAAGGTCCGTAGTGTGATCGTCCGTCACAGACAGATGAAACAGGAAGAAATCTATCCGTGTATCCATGGAATCGCTTACCCAAGGATCTGCAGCGAAGATGCGGCTGTTGTATTTCAGGATGAAAAACAGAGACGTTATGCTGCTACGGTAGATTATAATCTGACACCACTTTTCGATGATCGTGAGATGGTTCCGGCAGTGCTGGAAAAAGGGGCAGATGAACCGGCTGTGCTTTTGCATTACTGTCAGGGTCAGGAGATCAGTCGTAAGAATCTGGGAATTTTTCAGAAACTGGTCCTTTCACCGGCGTTTACCGATGAATATAAGAGGCTGATCCGCAAAAAGATCCTGGATTATTATCGGGATCACGTACAGGGAGAAGATCTGGATGCCTGTCTGGAGATGATGGATTATCGGGAATATGCCATGGTCGACCGGAAAACCCTTCTGGAGATCCTGATCCAGCGGGGACTGTTTCCGCAGGCTATGAGCGTGGTGGAAGCATTTGGATTTGAAGGAGTAGAGGAGCGTGCTCTTCTGAAGCTGGTAAGCCGTATGATCATCCGCTGTGACTGTGCGGAAGACGAAGAGCTGATCACACTTTCCTCTCATGTATACCGACAGGGAATCTATGATGAAGTGATCCTCATGTATCTGATGAAATTCCGGTTTGGACCTGTGGATGAACTTCTGGATATCTGGAAAAGTGCCTGTGGGTTTGAGATGGATACCTATAATCTGGAGGAGAGGATCCTTTCTCTTCTGATGTTTAACTGGGATTACCGGCCAGAGGGGGCGGATATCCTGAAAGCATATATCCGCCATTCCGGAAAAGAGAGTGTGATCGGTGCGTATCTGACTCTGATGTCTTACGGAATGTTTGTAAAAGAAATGCCGGAGATGCCGGGACTTAAGGAGTATCTGAAAAATCGCAGAGAAAAGGAGTGGCCCGGAGACCGGATCTGTGACCTGACCCTTCTGAAACTGCTTTCCGAAGAAAAAACTTCTGATGAAGAAAATCTGGAAATGGAAGAAAAAATCCTCTCTTCCTGTGTAAAGGAAGGAATGACATTTGAGTTTTTCCGGAACCTGGATCAGAGTATCCTGCGACCGTATCAGCTGGATGATAAGACTTTTGTAGAGTATCATACTTCACCGGAGGCTTCGGTCACACTGTATTATTCCCTGGATACCGGACTTGGAACTGTACCGGACTATAAAAGTGAACCGCTCAAAAATATCTATGAGGGAATTTTTGCCAGAGCATTTACATTGTTTTATGGAGAAACCCTGCGATATTATTTCCAGATAGAAGATGAAGCCGGTGTACACAAAACGGAAGAAAAAATACTGACCATGAACCAGAGTGATGACCAGGCATCCAGCAAATATCAGCTGATCAATCAGATACTCTGTGCAAGAAAACTTGATAAAGAAACGGAAGTGAAGGAGAAGCTGGCACAGTATCTCCGGCAGGAACAGTACGTTAATGAAATGTTTGTCATAGAGAAGGAACCGGAAAGATGAATGAAATTCGTGACTTGATCATAGGAATTGATATTGGAAAAGAATACACACAGATCTGTTATTATGACAGAAAAGCAGAAGAAGCCCGTTCTCTTTCCATGAAGGTAGGAGCCAGTCAGTACGAAGCTCCGGGCTGTATCTGCTATCGTACCGATCACGGTGATTACTGCGTAGGCCTGGAAGCAGAGTATTTTGCCAGGGAAAAGGGCGGGATCATGATCGGAAATATTTATGATATCTGTCAGAAGGAAGAAAAGATCCAGGTGGCAGGAGAGGAAAAAGAGCCGGCAGAGCTTCTGGCACATTTTCTGAGGGGAATCCTGAAATTTCTGGGAATCCAGGATATTGTAAAGAATACCCGGTGCCTTTGTATCACATCGCCGGAACTTAGTACACTTCAGGTACGGAATTATCAGAAGGCCTGCAGCCTTGCAGGTTTTTCACGTGAGAAATATATGCTTATGGACTATGGCGAGAGTTTTTATTATTATGCGCTGGGGCAGAAACGGGAAACCTGGAATCGAAGTGTAGGATGGTATGCCTTTGCAGGCGATACGGTAACCTTCCGGAAGCTGACTATCAACGGCTCTTCCAGACCGGTGCTTGTAAAACTGGAGGATCCGGTCAGCACAAAGCTTGAACCGGAAGATGAGATCCGTGATGTGGAATTTTACCGTTTTATCAGTAAGACTCTCGGCAAAGAACTCTTCTCCAGTGTGCAGATCACGGGAGAAGGATTTGACCAGAAGTGGGCACAGCAGTCTGTAAAGCTCCTGTGTCATCAGGGACGGAAGGTTTTTTACGGAAACAATCTTTTTGCAAAGGGAGCCTGCATAGCCGGTAAGGACAGGCTGGAGGATAAAAAACTCAAAGGTTACCGCTATTTAAGTGATTCGCTGGTGGCTGTGGACGTAGGAATGGATATGCGGGTGATGGGCTCTCCGGCTTACTATCCGCTGATCGAAAGCGGCAGCAACTGGTATGAATGCAGTGCATCCTGCGAGCTGATCCTGGATGATACCAGTGAACTGGTATTTGTGGTAAGTATTCCGGAAGAAACCGAGAAGAAACGTGTGGCCATGGCACTTGACGGTCTGCCAAAGCGGCCTAATCGGACTTCAAGGCTTTCCCCTCACGCTGAAATACGTATCGCCGAGAGACTGCGAGATCACAGTGAAGGATCTGGGATTTGGCGAAATGTATCCTTCCAGTGGAAAAATCTGGAGGGAACTGGTACGATGGGATGAGCAGGAAGAAAGGAATCAGGCATGAGCGGATATATTTTATGTCAGGTAAAAAAGCAGAGAAGCGTTTTATATCGAAAATATCAGTACCAATATTTATTCTATAGAAGAACTCTGCTATTATCTTTATAACAATCTTTATCTTGTGGACAGCTCATTGATCAGCAGTAAGCTTTGTACCTGGCTGGAGGAAGAACTGGAGCTTCCGAAGCTTGCGGCCAAGCTGAAACCTTATATTGGAAGAGAGGCCGGACTTGAAGAAGTACTGTATCCGATATTTAAAGAGATCAATTATCTGGCTTATGAAGAACTTAAGACCTTAAACGGGCGCATCGAAGCCAGAAAACGTGAACCTGAAGAAATACGGGAGAAGCGAAAAGGCGACGCACTGATGGAAAACCGGATGTATGTGAATGCGCTCCGTGTTTATCAGAAGCTTCTTGAGCACGGCGGGAAAGAGATTACCGGAGAGATGCGTGAAAGAATCCTGCATAACCAGGGATGCGCATACGGTTATCTGTTCCAGATGGATAAGGCGCTGGATTGCTTTTGGAAAGCATGGAAGGAGAATCATTCAGAGAAAGCAATGAAGGTTTATCTTCTGGCCTACCGCAGTGTTCACAGTGAAGAAGAATACAGGAAACGACAAGAAGAGCTGAAGACAGATGAAAGGGTAATACAGGAAACAGACCAGGCTCTGAAAAACTTTGCCGGTCTCCCGGAGCAGCATATCGTATCCGGAGAAACCGACAGGATCCTGGAGGATCTTACAAGAGAATATCACAGAAGTACCGGCTCTTAAAGCTGTTCAAGAAGTCCCAGCAGGATCTGCCGGGCTTCTTTTTTTTGTATATACGGATTCTTCCTCAGACAGAGAACAGAGGTAATCATTCAGGGCCTGTCCGATACTGGTCTCTTTCAGATAGATACAGAGAAAAGTATCTTTTTCGGAAAGAAAGCAGAGAAAAACGGAATAGTCAGACAGAACTTCCAGATGGATCCCGGTTTCCGGAAGTACGGAAGGCTTCAGGATCCTGCATTTTTCATGTCCCATATCTGTGTCAAGAAGATGCCTGAGGGCTTTTTTTCGTTCTTCTTTCGGAAGAGGGTCTGATGGTAGGAATAAGGACCGTCAAGGAGTCCGGTACGGGCAAATTTCCGGATCCCGCTCAGTGTAAAATAATTGCAGGAAAAGGCAGCTTCTGTAAAAGCAAAGGAAGTCTGGTTCAGGACCGCTGCCAGCTGGGTATAGACCGGATCGGAAAGATCGATATCCCTGTTATCAAACAATGACTGAATAAAGCCCGGACCATAGGACATCAGTGCAAGGCAGGGATGAGATTCCAGTGCAAAATTTGTTGAGATCTTTGTCTGCATGATAGAATCAAAGATATTAAGGATCCTGTCCGGAGAATCCGATTGCAGGAAGAATTGACTGGAATTCTCAAGAACCCGCCGGAATTCCTGCTGATATGCGTGGATCGCTTCTGGATTTTCGGTAAAAATACAGGTCATCATATCTGAGGATAACAGCAGCAGTTTTTTTCAGTGAGTAAGAAAAAAGGAAACAGTTCATAGCTGGAAAACTCTCGGCCTGCCTGAGTATAGTAATAATATGGCTGGTAGCCCGCAAAACCTGACAGGATCGGAAGGAGTGTGCAGAGAAAGGTTTCCAGATTCATGTTGTAATCCGGTGAGGCGGACGGGTTCTGGTGAAGCGGCAGGATCTGGATCACCGGTGGCAGTTTCTCATATTTGGGATAAAGATGGGAAAAAATCTGTACAAGAAGCCGGCAGTTGGCCGGAAGGTTGGTACGGATCGTTTCGGAAGAACCGGAAGACAGGATGTCCTCAAAAAGGCTCAGGACCTTCTTTTCCACATCAAGAGAAAAGTTCCACGGTAAAAGGGAAAGGATGGAAGCCTGAGAAAACCTTCCCGGGAAATGACCTGCCGGGAGCTGATAACACCCAGAAGTTCCTGTATATATTTGCGGTTGTAATAAATTTCTTTTCCGATTTTTTCTATTTTATATAATTCCATCAGTCCCGGCGTTGGGAAGGGTTGATCCGGAGGGAATCGCAGAACTGGCGCACAAAATCAATACCGGGAAGACGTTTCCCTGTGATCATACGCTGCAGAGAGGTACGGTCAAGTCCCGAATAAGCAGATAACTGATAAACGTTTTCTCCTGTATCCTTTAGGTATTCCCGGCATTTGCTGCTGAAATCAGACATGATAGTACTCCTTTTTGTGCTTATATGGCATTATTATACGAAAACAGATCATGAATTGCAATAATTTGTAAAAAAACAAGGCACAATTAGAAGCACATATTGCGCAGGTCTTTCTTTGAAAATAAAATGTTAAATATCAGAAAGAGCATGATGGAGGAAAACTCGGCAATGGCAGTGATGACGATCGCGATATGTGATGAAATACGAAAGGATGCACAGAGGCTGTACAGGCAGCTTTCCACACTGGTTCCTGATGCAGAGCTCCTTCTGTATCGGACCAGGGAGAGTCTTCTGAAAGGACTGGCAGAGGGACATAAGATCTGCGATCTGATATTTTTGGGACTGGATGGTGATCAGGGCAGGAGTCTGGAAACTGTACGGACAATGCGTCTGAAAGGACATTATATCCCGGTTGTACTGGTGGCAGAGAATGAGAAATTCTATAAAGAAGCATTTGAAGTGTTTGCCTATAACTATCTGGTCAAACCGGTTGAAAGTGGAGAACTGGAACATGTTCTGGAACATATCCTGGAGGTATGCAGGCGTGAAGACGGAAGAGCGCTGTATTTTCGTTACAGGACACAGGTTTATACACTGCAGCACGATCATCTGGCGTATATATCCAGTAGTCTTCACAGTGTGACATTTCATCTTACCGATGGAAAAAAGATCAGCTGCAGAGCCAGGCTGGGGGATTTTTCAGGACAGCTGTCAGACAGCAGCTTTCTGAGATGCCATCAGAGCTTTTGTATCAACATGGAGAAGGTAACTTCACTTAAGAAGAACAGTTTTGTGGTCGGACAGACGGAAATCCCAATTTCCAGAACATATTTGAAAACGGCCAGAAAGAAATACAAAGATTATTTGGCGGAGCAGAAGGTTTGCTCTTGACAGCTCCTTTTGGGTATGTTACTATAACCATACACTTTCACGTGGTAGAGTGACCATGTGATAAAGAGATAGCCGAAAAAAGGAGAATGACCATGAAGAAGAGAACAGTTGCAGTAGTAATGGCGGCAGCGATGACAATAGGAATGATGGTAACAGGAGTGAGTGTACAGGCAGGTGTTGAGGATAAGACCCTGATCGTAGGATTTGATGCTGAATATCCTCCATTCGGATATAAGGATGATAATGGAGAATATGTAGGATTTGACCTTGACCTTGCCCAGGAAGTATGTAATAATCTTGGCTGGGAACTTGTTAAGAAGCCTATCAACTGGGATTCCAAAGATATGGAGCTGAACTCCGGAACGATCGACTGTATCTGGAATGGATTTACTATCAACGGACGTGAGGATGACTATACATGGAGTGATCCATACATTAACAATGAGCAGGTGATCGTAGTTGCCAAGGATTCCGGAATTGAGAAGCTTGCGGATCTTAAGGGCAAGAACGTAGTTGTACAGGCTGCATCCGCTGCGCTGGACGCACTGAACAACGATGACAATAAGGAACTGAAGGACAGCTTTGCATCTCTTACAGAGAATCCGGACTACAACACTGCATTTATGAATATTGATTCCGGAGCTGCAGACGCTGTCGCTGTTGATATCGGTGTTGCTAATTATCAGCTTTCCCAGAGAGGCAAGGATAAATATGTGATCCTTGACGAGCCGATCCAGAACGAACAGTATGGCATCGGATTCAAGAAGGGAATGATGAACTGAAGGATCTCGTATGGGATGAGGTCAAGAAGCTTGACGAGTCCGGCGAGGTTGACAAGCTTGCAGATAAGTATGAATTGGATAAGAGCATGCTCTGCATCAGTGAGGATAAGGATAAGACAGAGGATTCTGATTCTGCAGAAGCTGAAACAGAAGAAAATGCAGACAGCACAGAGAAAGAAACCGATTCTGAATCCAAATGATCCGGTGCAGATCCGGCACAGTAAAAACTGTGAAGATGTTTTTTTAGCTATCCAACAGCAGTAGAAATAAGAAACATAGCAGAAGCTTTTGAAGCTTCCGCATAAAAAGGAAATGAGGGTGCTTCGGCGCAGAAAGAGCTGCCGTGCACGCTCATTTCCTGTTGTTTACAGGAATTACAGGTATCAGTCCGATAAATAGGACTGATACTCCGAACCAGGAGGAAAAAAATGAATTTTAGTGTAATGCTCCAGCAGCTGGCAGGAGGAATGCTGGTCTCTATTGAGATCTTTTTTTATAACCTTGCTGTTTTCTCTGCCGCTGGGACTTCTGATCTGTTTTGGCAGAATGTCCAGAAACAAAGTAATCCGTACCATTGTATCCGGGTACATATCCATCATGAGAGGAACGCCGCTGATGCTGCAGCTGATGGTTGTATATTTCGGTCCGTATTTTATCTTCGGGATCCGTATTTCCATGGGATATAGTCTGATCGCTGTATTTATCGCATTTGCTATCAACTATGCAGCTTACTTTGCAGAAATCTACCGTGGCGGCATTGAATCCATGCCGGTGGGACAGTATGAAGCTGCAAAGATCCTTGGATACAATAAGGTACAGACATTTTTCCGCATCATCCTTCCACAGGTGATCAAGAGGATTTTGCCGTCTATTACAAATGAGGTCATTACGCTGGTCAAGGATACTTCTCTTGCGTTTGTTGTGGCAGTTGCGGAGATGTTTACCATTGCCAAGCAGATCGCAAGTGCACAGACAACAATGATGCCATTTGTGATCGCTGCGATATTTTATTATGTGTTCAACCTGATCGTGGCTGTTGTGATGCAGAAGGTTGAGAAAAGCATGAATTACTACCGCTGACCGAAATGGAGAGTATAAAATATGAAATTATTTGAAATGAAACACATCAAAAAAAACTTTGACGGACTGGAAGTTCTCAAAGATATCTCTCTTGACGTGGAAGAGGGAGAGGTTTTAAGTATCATCGGTCCTTCCGGTTCCGGCAAGTCAACCATCCTGCGTTGTGCCACAGGACTTGAGACGCCGGACAGCGGCGAGATCATCAAAAATGGTGATGTGGGACTGGTGTTCCAGCAGTTCAATCTGTTTCCGCATTTTTCTGTACTGAAAAATATAGTGGATGCACCTCTGAAGGTGCAGAAGAGAAAGAAAGATGAGGTTTACGCCCAGGCAAGAAGCCTTCTTAAGAAAATGGGCCTTGCAGACAAGGAGAAGGCATATCCTTTTCAGCTTTCCGGAGGACAGCAGCAGCGAGTTTCCATTGCCCGTGCGCTCTGTATGAATCCGAAGATCCTGTTTTTTGATGAACCTACATCTGCACTTGATCCGGAACTGACCGGTGAGATCCTGAAGGTTATCAAGGATCTTGCTCAGGAGCATATCACCATGGTGATCGTTACTCATGAAATGAATTTTGCAAGAGATATTTCCGACCGTATCATCTTTATGGATAAGGGTGTGATCGCAGTGGAGGGAACGCCACAGGAGGTATTTTCTTCCGAAAATGGCAGAATGAAGGAATTTTTGGGGAAATTCCATCAGGGTATGGAGTAACAAACGGTTGCTTTTAAAGAGGCAATGTTATATAATTTCAAGAGGCGTGAATTAACCAGAACCGGGCAGATAACGGATCTTTCGCCATTCCGGCCCGGAGGTATGTGATCAGGAGGTAGTAATGAATACAGACAGATATGTAAGCCCGCTGTCAGAGCGGTATGCAAGTAAAGAGATGCAGTATATTTTTTCTCCGGACATGAAGTTCCGCACATGGAGAAAGCTGTGGATTGCACTTGCTGAGACGGAACGTGAGCTTGGCCTTAACATTACCCAGGAGCAGATCGACGAAATGAAGGCTCATGCGGATGATATCAATTATGATGTGGCTAAGGAGCGTGAGCGTCAGGTTCGCCATGATGTAATGTCTCACGTGTATGCATTTGGCGTGCAGTGCCCGAAGGCAAAAGGCATCATCCATCTGGGAGCAACCTCCTGTTATGTAGGAGATAATACAGATATCATCGTTATGACAGAGGCACTGAAGCTTGTCCGCAAGAAACTTGTGAACGTGATCGCAGAGCTTTCCAAGTTTGCAGCGCAGTATAAGGATCAGCCAACTCTGGCGTTTACTCATTTCCAGCCGGCACAGCGACAACCGTAGGTAAGAGAGCAACTCTCTGGACTCAGGAATTCCTGATGGATCTTGAGGACCTTGAGTATGTATTAAGCACTATGAAGCTTCTTGGCTCAAAGGGAACAACCGGTACACAGGCCAGCTTCCTGGAACTTTTTGACGGGGATCAGGAGACCATCGACAAGATCGATCCGATGATCGCAGAGAAGATGGGATTCAGATCCTGCTATCCGGTTTCCGGACAGACCTATTCCAGAAAGGTTGATACCCGTGTGCTGAATATCCTTGCGGGAATCGCTGCAAGTGCACATAAGATGTCTAACGATATTCGTCTTCTTCAGCATCTGAAGGAAGTGGAGGAGCCATTTGAGAAATCCCAGATCGGATCTTCCGCTATGGCATATAAGAGAAATCCGATGAGAAGTGAGAGAATCGCTTCCCTGTCCAGATATGTGATGATCGATGCACTGAACCCGGCGATCACATCTGCAACACAGTGGTTTGAGAGAACTTTGGACGACTCTGCAAATAAGCGTCTCAGCGTTCCGGAAGGATTCCTTGCGATCGACGGAATCCTGGATCTCTGCCTTAATGTTGTAGACGGACTGGTTGTTTATCCGAAGGTTATCGAGAAGAGACTGATGTCTGAGCTTCCGTTTATGGCAACTGAGAATATCATGATGGATGCGGTTAAGGCAGGTGGAGACCGTCAGGAGCTTCATGAGCGTATCCGTGAGCTTTCCATGGAAGCAGGAAAGAACGTGAAGGTAGAGGGTAAGGATAACAATCTTCTTGAGCTGATCGCGGCAGATCCGGCGTTTAATCTGACTCTTGAGGATCTTCAGAAGGCCATGGAACCGTCCAGATATACAGGACGTGCCAAAGAGCAGACAGAAGCTTTCATTGCAAATGTGGTACAGCCGGTGCTGGATGCGCATAAAGATCTGCTTGGCGTTAAAGTTGAGATCAATGTATAATGTTGTAAGCATAAAAAGAACACAGACAGGAATGTCAGTCTTCTGTGGATGATATACAGATAACGTGGCATTCCGAATAATAGAGAAAGACACAAGGAGGAACTGTGTTATGGTAACTGCAGTAGTAGGAGCAAACTGGGGAGATGAAGGTAAAGGCAAGATCACAGATATGCTTGCTGAGAAAGCTGATATCATCGTAAGATTTCAGGGTGGAGCCAATGCGGGCCACACCATCGTAAATGATTACGGTAAATTCGCACTTCATACACTTCCGTCAGGTGTGTTTTACGGACATACGACCAGTGTCATCGGAAACGGTGTTGCACTGAATATTCCTGTATTCTTTAAGGAGTACAATGAAGTAGTAAGCCGTGGAGTACCTGCACCGAAGATCCTGATCTCCAACAGAGCACAGATGGTAATGTCTTACCACATTCTGTTTGATCAGTACGAGGAGGAGCGTCTTGGCGGCAAGGCTTTCGGTTCCACAAAATCCGGAATCGCTCCGTTCTATTCTGACAAATATGCAAAGATCGGCTTCCAGGTAAGTGAGCTCTTTGATGAGGAAGCACTGAAAGAGAAGGTTGTACGTATCTGCGAGACCAAGAACGTAACACTTGAGCATCTCTATCATAAGCCTCTTCTGAAACCGGAAGATATCATGAATGAGCTGATGGAATACAAGAAGATGGTTGAGCCATACGTATGCGACGTATCTCTCTATCTCTGGAATGCACTGAAAGAGGGAAAACAGGTTCTTCTTGAGGGACAGCTTGGAACTCTGAAAGACCCGGATCACGGAATCTATCCGATGGTTACATCCTCTTCCACACTGGCTGCTTATGGTGCCATCGGTGCAGGCCTGCCTCCATATGAGATCAAGAAGGTCGTAACCGTATGCAAAGCTTACTCCAGTGCAGTTGGAGCAGGTGCATTCGTTTCTGAGATCTTCGGCGAGGAAGCAGATGAGCTGAGAAAACGTGGCGGTGACGGTGGTGAGTTCGGTGCTACTACAGGCCGTCCGAGACGTATGGGATGGTTCGACTGTGTTGCATCCAAATACGGATGCCGTCTCCAGGGAACTACAGACGTTGCTTTTACAGTACTGGATGTTCTGGGATATCTGGATGAGATCCCGGTTTGCACAGGCTATGAGATCGACGGAGAGGTAACAACAGAATTCCCGACAACTGTGCAGCTTGAGAAAGCAAAACCGGTTATTGAGAAGCTTCCGGGATGGAAATGCGATATCCGTGGAATCAAAAAATATGAGGATCTTCCGGAAAACTGCAGAAAATATGTAGAGTTCGTAGAAAAACATATTGGATTCCCGATCACAATGATCTCTAACGGACCAGGAAGAAGCGACATCATTTACAGATAATTATTTTTACAGTATCAGGATTATGCCAACAGGAAGCGCCGGGGAAGAATTTCTCCGGCGCCCTTTTGGTTCAAAGGGATATTCAGTTAAAATAACAGATAGAATAGCTGATGTATCATGTGAAAGGAAGTTCAATGAAAAATTTTAAAAGAATCGCGGCTCTTGCAGGTGTTATTATACTACTTCTTGTATTTTGCCTTCCCATGGTATTTGCTTGGGGAAGCAGTGAAGACGCCCAGACTTTGTTCAGGGGATCTTTTGCAGCAGCAGTTTTGGTACCGATCGTGGCATATGTTTTCTGGATGTCGTACCGGATCTGGGGAATAAAAAGCCGAGGGAGGATAAAAACCGTATGATCGAGAATATTATTTTTGATGTGGGAAATGTGCTGATGGGCTATGACTGGGAAGAGTATCTTCGAAGCTATGACTTCCCGGAAGAAAAGTATCAGAAAATCGCAGATGCAGTATTTCGAAATCCGATCTGGGAGGAACAGGATCGTGGACAGCATGAGGAATCCTGGTATGTAGATAAATTTGTGGAAAGTGCACCGGAATATGAAGAAGATATCCGTGAGGTGGTACGACGTGATCCGGAATGTATGCATCTGTATGATTATGCGGAAACCTGGGTGAAATATCTCAAAAATCAGGGATATCATCTCTATGTCCTTTCCAACTACGGAACTTATATGCTGGATCGTACAAAGCAGGATATGTCTTTTCTGAAATATATGGACGGAGCGGTATTTTCCTGTGATGTGCAGCAGATTAAGCCGGAAGTGGATATTTACAAAACACTTCTGAAGCGTTACAGCCTGAAACCGGAGAAATCGGTATTTCTGGATGATCGTGCCGTGAATTGCGAGGGAGCCGGAAGAGCCGGTATCCATACCATCCGGTTTGAGAATCTGAAGCAGGCGGCGAAGGAGCTTGAGAAGCTTGGTGTGAAATGACCTTCAGTGTGAAAAGAGAAACGCAGAGGACCTGCACCATCGCGAAGCCCTCTGCATTCTAAAGGGGAGGATATGATAAGTATATCCCGGAACGGCATCTGTTATACAGAAAATATATAAGATTTATTCCCTGTTCTTCTTCCGATATTCACCAGGAGTCATTCCATATGCTTTTTTAAAAGTACGCATAAAATGTTCCGGACTTTCATATCCTACAAGTTCGCAGATCGCAAGATTGCTGAGAGATGTTTCACGCAGGGCGCGGCATGCCTGGTCCAGCTTGATATCCCGGATGATCTGCAAAAACGTGCGCCCGGTACTCTCTCTGATCAGAGTACTGAAGTGAGAAATACTGTAGCCAAAATGCCTCGCAGCGTCACGTAAAGTGACGCTTTGATAGTTGCAGTTCAGGTAGTTTAGGATTTCCGTCACAGACTTCCCGGTGCTGTTCTTTGTAAGGATGGATTCAATATCATTTTCGTGAAAACGCAGCAGCATGGCCCAGAACATGACCAGCATGGAGTTGAGAAAGGTGCAGCTGTATTTGGCGTGGCGAGATATTCGATATAGAGATTTTCCAGCATGTCATGGATCTGTGCATCATTTCCACTGTGAAAGATCAGATAATTTCCCACGGTCTTGCGGTACAGCACATGGGCAAAAAACTGCGTCAGGGCACTGTCTGCCGTCAGTGACTGGAAGAATGTGGACTGAAAGGTGGAGCTACGTACCAGAATATTAAAAGCAACACTGTCATCAAAGATCCCCACACTGTGAGTGGTATGCGGTGGATGATACAGATATCTCCGGTATGCAAAGTGTGTTCAATCCCCTGTATCGTAGTGTGGGCAGTTCCGTCATACAGACAGAGGATCTCAAAAAATTCATGTTCATGGGGAAAAACAGGGGTATAGCGGTAATGCTTGGAAAGCACGATATTGCCATTTATATCATGAAAAAGATCGGTTTCTTTCATATAGGGATACCAGGCTTCGGTCTGAAGCTCCGGTACATAAAGCCGGTGTTCATAAATCTTTTTACGGTCCAGTGTCAGGCAATATTCATGAAAAGTCTCCGGATGTTCCTTCTCCTGCAGATAAAGTGTCTTATAAAAAGTTTCATCGTCGTTGTAGGAATAAATATATTTCTGAAATTCTTCTCTGGTAAACTTCATGACTGTCCTCTTTCCATGTAACTTTTTCATAACAGGTGAGTAAAGTATATCATAATCACCCAAAAAAACATCAGTGTTTTATAAAAAAAATCACAATTGGAAGAAAAAGTGAAAAAGTGTATAGTGATGCAGAAAGAATCATCGAAGAACTGGATGAAAGGAGAATATCCATATAATGGCAGAGGTAAGTATTGATCTTAATATGGTCCGTGTGACCAATGAGGATTTTGTAAAAAAAGCAGAAGCATGTACACCGGAGTTACTGAAAACGGTAGTTCGTCCGGTTTCTATTGTAGACATCGTAAAAACAGAGGAGGTCTATCCGGAGGTTCACAAAAAGGATGAGATCAAAAATCTTTCAGGCTATCATCTTGCAAAGGGAGACAAGATCTGTCTGGATTTTGGAGATCATCAGGTAGGATACGTGACCCTGAAGCTGAACTCTGTAGGAAGTCCTCAGGACGCACCGGCATTTTTTAGATTGAAGTTCGGAGAGATCGCCAAGGAGATGACCGAGGATTCTGCAGACTATGACGGATGGATCAGCAGAAGCTGGATACAGGAAGAATTTATCCATATCGATGTTCTTCCGGCAGAGCTGAAGCTTCCGAGAAGATATGCCTTCCGTTATATGGAAATCGAAGCTATAGACACTTCCATGAAATGGCAGATGGTAGTGGAAGATGTATTCTGTACCAGTGTTTCTTCTGTCAGAATGGAAGATGTGAAGCCGGTGAAAAGTGAGGATGAAGTGATCCGCAGACTGGATCGTGTCAGTCTTCGTACCCTGCAAAACTGCATGCAGACCGTATTTGAGGACGGCCCCAAGAGAGACCGCCGTCTGTGGCTTGGAGATTTAAGACTTCAGGCGCTTGCAAATTATGAGACATTCCACAACATGGAGCTGGTAAAAAGATGCCTGTATCTGTTTGCAGGCCAGACAAAGGACAATGGACAGGTAAGTGCCTGCCTTTTCACAGAACCGAAATTTATTGTGGATGATACCTTCCTTCTGGATTACTCCATGTTCTTCGGAGCAACCCTCTGTGACTACTACGAAGCATCCGGTGACAAGGAGGCCTTAAAGGATTTAAGTGCCTGTGCATACCGTCAGATGGAGATCGCAAAAGAGCAGTTCGATGAAAACGGACTTATGAAAAACGGAGATGGTTTCTGGGGCTTTATCGACTGGACAGAGGGTCTGAACAAGCAGAGCGCAATGCAGGGTGTTTATATCTACTGTGCGAAGAAAGTACAGAAGATCGCAGAACTCCTCGGAGATATGGAAAAAGCAGAAGAACTGAAAAAAGAGGCTGAGGCAAAAACAGCATCTGCAAAAAAATATCTTTTTGATGAAGAAGAGCGGGCTGGTTCGTCAGTGGCGACGAAAAACAGATCAACTATGCAAGTCAGGTATGGATGGTCCTGGCGGAAGCAGTCAGCGGCGAAGAAGGAGCGGAAATACTGGATCGTCTGGTGGAACTGAAACCGGAAAAAGGAATGGTTTCTCCGTATATGAACCATCATTTTGTGGAAGCACTTCTGATGTGTGGTAAAAAAGACCAGGCAATGAAATATATGAAATATTACTGGGGCGGAATGATAAGCCACGGTGCGGATACATTCTGGGAGCTTTATAATCCTGAAAATCCTGCAGAATCTCCATATGGAAGCAGCATTGTCAACAGCTACTGCCACGCATGGAGCTGCACTCCGACTTATCTTCTCAGAAAATATTTTAACTGAAGCAGGTAAGTCTGCGGGGGGGGGGCGGCGGATTATGCGATCAGCATAAATTCTGTGCATCGCGAAGCGTGTTACTGAGAACGGAGTGAACAGTAACTCAGTGTGATAAAATAACTCGGATATGAAACAGATATATTTGATTTCTTCGCCAAAAGATGATATAATAAGTAGAAATTGCGAAGCGGAATATAAATCTCCGTCTTATTTATCTAAAATTTTGGAAAAGAGGATCAGACAATGAGCGATATGACAATTCTTGAGCAGTGGCGTTCCATTGCTTATAATCAGAATGCAGATAAGAATAAGCTTCAGCGCTTCTGGGCAAATTATTTTAACATTGAAAGAATATTTATGAGCAGCTTCTTGAGAACCCGGATGAGGTTGTTTCCGGAACTGTAAAAGAGCTTGCTGAGAAATACGGTCAGGATGTTATGACTATGGTTGGTTTCCTTGACGGAATCAATGACAGTCTGAAGGTTCCGAACCCGATCGAGACCATGGATGAGAATACCAAAGGTAAACCTTGCATTTGATAAAGAGGCACTCTATAAGAACATGGTAGATGCCAAGGCTGACTGGCTTTACAACCTTCCTCAGTGGGACAAGATCTTCACAGAAGAGAAAAAGAAAACTCTCTACATGGAGCAGAAGAAATCCGGCACAGTTGTGAAACCGCACAAGGTCGGAAGAAACGATCCGTGCCCATGCGGAAGCGGCAAGAAATACAAACACTGCTGCGGAAGATAATGAGCGTAAAGAAGAATCTGGATTACATTATCGTGTTAGGTGCCCATGTGGACGGAACACGGATGACACTTGCCCTTCTGGAACGAGCCAGAAGGGCTCTTCTTTATCTTGAAGAAAATCCGGGGACGAAAGCAGTGCTCTCCGGAGGAAAAGGTGATGGAGAAAATATTTCCGAGGCAGAGGCTATGTATCGCTATCTTACCGGTCACGGAATAGACGGGGACAGACTGATACGGGAAGAGGAATCCACCAGTACGAAAGAGAATTTGGAATTCAGCTGCAGAAAGATTGGAAACACAGACTGTTCCGTAGGCGTGGTGACGAACAATTTTCATGTATGGAGGGGCGCGGCCATTGCGAGAAAATGTGGCTTTCGGGAAGTGATAATGGTACCTTCCCGGTATCGAAGCTGGCGTCTTTTTATCTACATTCCCCGTGAGATTCTGGCCATTATCAAAGATAAACTCATGGGAAATCTGTAGATCTGTGCGAGAAGAGAAATCTCAAAAATTGTCAACATGCGTTGACAAATAAAAATACTGCGCTTATAATGAACCACAGAAAAAGAAATAAAAAACACGCTGACGAGACGAGTAAGCTGTGAAACGTTACAGAGAGAGATGTGAAGTGCTGGAAACATCTTATCGGGAAACAGCCGAAGACTACCTCTGAGTGGCCCCAATCCGGTCCGGTGATTCCGTTATCATCATAATTGAGAGGCTTTGTATCCTGGCATGACCGGGCAGCAGAGCAAGCAGGTGGAACCGCGAGAATGAATGAACTCGTCCCTTACAGTATGTGATGTACTGTGAGGGATTTTTTATTGCAGAATCTCTTGCAAAAGCAGACACATGCTGTGTATCATAGAAACTTCATTTAAAATGAAAGGAGAAAAAAACAATGATCATTACATTAAAAGACGGCTCAAAAAAAGAATACGCAGAAGCAAAATCTGTGATCGATATCGCCTATGACATCAGCGAAGGTCTCGCACGTGCAGCATGTGCAGGAGAGGTAAACGGAGAGGTTGTAGATCTTCGTACCGTTCTTGACAGTGACTGTGAACTGAACATCCTCACAGCGAAAGACGAGAAGGGCCTTGCAGTTCTCCGCCATACAGCATCTCACGTAATGGCACAGGCTGTACAGAACTTATACCCGGAGGCAAAGGTTGCCATCGGACCATCCATTGATACAGGCTTCTACTATGATTTCGACCACGAGCCATTTTCCCGGGAGGATCTTGACGCCATCGAAAAAGAAATGAAAAAGATCATCAAAAAAGGCGCTAAGATCGAGCGTTTCACAAAATCCCGTGAAGATGCTATTGCATACTTAAGGAGAAAAACGAGCCATATAAGGTTGAGCTTATCGAGGATCTTCCGGAGGGCGAAGAGATTTCCTTCTATTCCCAGGGAGACTGGACAGATCTTTGCGCAGGACCTCATCTGATGAGCGTAAAAGGTGTGAAAGCATTTAAGCTTCTTTCTTCTTCCAGCGCATACTGGAGAGGCAGCGAGAAGAATGCAATGCTCACACGTATCTACGGAACTGCCTATGCTACAAAGGATGAGCTGAAAGAGCATCTGGAGCAGATGGAAGAGGCAAAGAGACGTGACATAACAAGCTTGGTCGTGAGATGAAGATCTTCACAACTGTAGATGTGATCGGACAGGGACTTCCGCTTATCATGCCAAACGGTGTGATCATGATGCAGGAGCTTCAGCGCTGGATCGAGGATGAGGAGACAAAGCGTGGATATGTAAGAACAAAAACTCCTCTTATGGCAAAGAGTGATCTTTACAAGATCTCCGGACACTGGGATCATTACAAGGACGGTATGTTCGTACTTGGTGATGAGGAGAAGGATAAAGAGGTTTACGCACTTCGTCCGATGACATGCCCGTTCCAGTACTATGTATACAAAGCAGAGCAGCACAGCTATCGTGATCTGCCAATCCGTCTTGGAGAGACCTCCACATTGTTCCGTAACGAGGATTCCGGTGAGATGCACGGCCTGACACGAGTTCGTCAGTTTACGATCTCTGAGGGACATCTGATCGTAAGACCGGATCAGATGGTAAAAGAGTTCAAGGATTGTATCGCACTTGCCCAGTACTGTCTCCAGGTACTTGGTGTTGAGGAGGATGTAACCTATCATCTTTCCAAATGGGATCCGAAAAATAAAGAGAAATACATCGGTGAGCCGGAAGTATGGGAGGAGACAGAAGGTCATATCCGCCAGATGCTGAACGAGCTGAATATTCCGTTTACAGAAGATGTAGGAGAAGCTGCTTTCTACGGACCGAAGGTTGATATCAACGCAAAGAACGTATACGGAAAAGAAGACACCATGATCACAATCCAGTGGGATGCACTTCTTGCAGAGCAGTTTGATATGTACTATATCGATGAGAATGGCGACAAACAGCGTCCGTACATCATCCACCGTACATCCATGGGATGCTATGAGAGAACACTGGCATGGCTCATTGAGAAATACGCAGGAATGTTCCCGACATGGCTGTGTCCGGAGCAGGTTCGTGTGATCCCAATCTCCGAGAAATTCAATGATTATGCGCAGAAGGTTGAGGCCGAGATGAAAGAAGCCGGAATCCGCTGCTCCGTTGACGGACGTTCCGAGAAAATGGGTTACAAGATCCGTGAGGCACGTCTTGAAAGAGTACCGTACATGCTCATTGTCGGTGCAAAAGAGGAAGAGGAAGGCAAGGTTTCCGTAAGAAGCCGTTATCTTGGAGATGAAGGCATGAAAGATCTCGGAGATTCATTACCTTTATCAAAGAGGAGATCAAGAATAAGACTATCCGTAAGATCGAGGTTCAGGAAGAAAAGAAATAAATCATAAACGAAAAAGATCCCGTCGGCAGATTGTTAAAACTGTGGCGGGATTTTTGACGCAGCAAATTATTTTGTAATGTTGCGACATAAAACACAGTTGAAGAATGCGCCTGCTGTAAAAAGAACCCAGAGACCTACGGTAATGCTCCAATTGGTGTGCTCTGCCAAGATTCCGATTCCCAGAGTAGAAATGGCAGTTCCCATATACGCAACTGCATTCAGAAAACCGGAAATGGTAGCCACACGACCCTGCTTTTCATATCGCAACGGATAGATGCTGACATATAGGGTGTTAACTGCCATCATGGAAGTGGTAGTAAGGGCAAAAAGAACAGTGGTGAGAAAAATGGAAATATGTCCAAGCATCCACAGTAAAGTGAGGGAAAGAGTAGAAATTCCGAAAAAAACAGCAGCAGCAAGCGTTTCGTTTTTTTCACATTTAATATATACATATCTTGCAAGATAAGCGCCGGCAAGATTGAAAATAGGAAGTAATGTGGTAATTAGTACAGAAAAAGAAGGGGAAGTAAGAAAATTCTCGGAAATGTATGTGGGAACCCAGGTGGTAACTCCGTCTTTTAACATTCCATGGATCATGATAGGGAATAAAAGCAGGAAGATTCCACTGGTTCGGATCAATCCCAAGAATGGTGACTTTTCTGATACAGAAAGTCGGAAATATTTTTGCCGACGATGTCTGTTTGTCTGCATACAGCGGAAAAACCCACTTTCCAGACCAGCGCAACGATAAAAAGAAGTATGGAAGCAACGGTAAATACAGATTTCCATCCGGACAGATGAAGGATGATAGCAGAAAGGAGATAGGAAGCCAGAGTTCCGGATGCTTGTGAAGAAACAATATCAATAGAGTATTTAAGCTTTCTGCGACTATCCAGCATTTCCGAGAAGATACGGATGATGGGAGGCCAGATCATAGCCTGAGCGTAACCGTTGATTCCCCAGACTGCGGCCATGAAAGGATAAAGAGAAATCAGAGGCATGAGAAAATTCATAACCGCAGCTAGAAAAAGACCGGTAAAGATCATTTTCTGAGGCGGCAGCCAATCTCCGAGAATGCCGTTGAGGAGCTGACCAAAGCCGTAGGAGAAAAAATAAAGCATACTGATAAAACCGGCATGACTTTGGGTAAGAATTCCGGTTTGAATCATATCGGACATTGCAGAGGAATAATTCAGTCTTCCGATATATGCTGTAAAATAGGCAATCCAGCACAGCAGGAAAAGAAAAAATGCTGTGCTGGAATTTTTATTTTGCCAAGTTTGTTCATGAGATACCTCCGGAAAAATAAAGGAGTATTTAATGAAGGTGAAGAATATCTTCTTTTAAAATCTGGAGATGAAGGAGTTCGCCGGTCTTTCGCTGTCTGTTGGTTTCGAACAGGGCATCTGCGCGAAGCTCAATGCCGTTGCAGTCAATTGTATAGGAAATAGTGGTTCCGCGAAGCATTACGCCGGTGATTTTCCTTGGAATCGAACTGCATCATCCAGAATTTCGGAAGTAATCAGAATAGCTTCCGGGCGGATGGCAACAAAATCACAATCTGAGGAACATCCGCATAGTTTCTGAAGATCAGTGCGGCTTAAAATGTTGTAATGCCCAATAAAGTTTGCGGCAAATTTTGTCTGAGGATGTGTATAAATATCTGCAGGAGAACCGGATTGTTCAATTTTTCCAACGTTAAAAAGATGGATAGTATCAGACATAACCATGGCTTCTTCCTGATCATGTGTAACAAAAATAGTAGTCATTTTCAGATTTTGCTGGATTTTTCGGATTTCTACCTGCAGATTTCTTCGAAGAAGCGCGTCAATGGCACTTAACGTTCATCAAGTAGAAGAACTTTTGGTTCCATTATGATGGCACGTGCCAGTGCAACACGTTGCTGCTGCCTCCGGAGAGCTGACGTGGATACTGATCCAGTTTATCGGATAGACCTACAGTACAAAGAACATCTTTTACTTTCTCGGCGATGAAACGTTTATCTTTTTTTGCATTTGAAGACCAAAGGCAACATTCTGGCGTACGGTCATATTTGGAAAAAGGCTGTACTGCTGAAAGACCATACCGATTTTTCTCTGCTTTGGGGTGAAATCCGTAATGTTGGTTCCGTCAAGATAAATTTCTCCGTCTGTAACTGTTTCCAGTCCGGAAAAGCAGCGAAGAAGGGTGCTTTTTCCACAGCCGGAGGGTCCGAGAAGGGTAACAAATTCTCCCTCATCAATAGAAAAATCAATGCCCTTGAGGACTTCGTTATTTCCAAAACTTTTATGAATATTTCTGAATTCAATATATGCCATTTTATACCACCCTTATCTCTTTCTGTTTTGAAATTTAAAAACCAGCTGTGAAATGATCAGAGTAACTGTAAACATGATGATTACGATTACGCATTGATACTGAAGCACGATCAGTCGGCTGTTGTACAGTAACATCTGAACGGTTTCGTATTTGTTTCCTGCGATGATCTTAATGACGGCGAAATCACCGAAAACAGTAGAAAGTGCCAGAAGTGAGGAAACCAGAATACCGGCCAGCATATTTGGAAGAATAATACGGATAAAAGCATACAGCTTTCCGGCACCGAGAATCTCGGCTGCTTCCAGAAGGCGGGTAACATTGATTCCGTGAAGGTTGTTACGGATTCCCTGATAAACAAAAGGCAGAATAGAAATGCTGTAGATACATACAAGCATGACCATACGATTGGAAAAGAAGGTAACGCCACCGGCGTAAAGCGCCAGAACCGGAATCGCGATGGTTACACCTTTCAGGGAGTTGGGAATCATGCAGATCGTCTGGATGTACTTCTCAAGTTTTGGATAATAAACAACGGAGGTATACAGTGCCAGAATCACAACAATGTTGCAGATCAGGATTGGTGGAATACTGATCAGAATTCCGCGCAGGATAGCCGGCCACAGAGTGGGTTCTGTAAATGCCTGTATCCAGTATTTGAATGTCCAGCCTGCGGGAAACAGCTTTGTCCATCCTATGGTAAAGGAATAGATAAGCGTTGCTGCAAACGGAATCAGAAGGAAAATGCTGGCAAGGGTAATGATAACATAGGGCATTTTTTTCTTACGTTTCATACCTGTTCCCCTCCTTTACAAGCGAGTTTTTTCAGAAGATTACAGATACAGATAACAGCTAGCATGATCAGGATCATCCATATGGCAAGTGCAGATCCCATTTCTTTCTGCGGTGTCATTTCGCCGGTAAACATGGTTGTGATCTTTACCGGAAGAAGCGGGATGCTGGTAGTTACCAGAAGAAGAACAGTGGCGTAAGCTGTGATCGCATTTGCAAAAAGCAGGGCAAACGTATCGAGAAGACTTGGAAGCATTACAGGAATACCAATCCTTGTCCAAAAATGAAAAGGAGAGGCTTCCAAGATTTCGGCGGCTTCTTTCCAGGAAGAATCCACTGCTTGAAAAGCGGGAACCAGCATCAGACTGCCCAGGGGCAGCTGAAAGTAAATAAACATCAGCAAAAGCCCCTGAATAGAATACAGACGGAAAACCGTGGACAGCTGTATACCGATCGCACGCAGTGCAAGTACAAAAATTCCGGTATTTCCGAGAATAACGACAAATGAAAAATAAAGTGGTAATCCGGCAAAATTTGATACCATATTCAGCATGGATAACATCCGGCTCTGGCCATTTTTGCCTAGTTCATTAACTGCCCAGGCAATGAGAAAAGAGAGAACCAGACCGATAATCGTAGAAGTAAAGGACAAATACAGACTGTTGCTGGTTGCTACCTGATAAATGGAATCCGTAAAGATGTTTTTGTAATTATTTAATGTAAAAGCGCCCGTTTCCGGTGATAAAAAACTTTTCTGGATCATGCTTATAATTGGCAGAAAGATAAACAGTATGGCCAGCAAAAGCAGCGGAAGAAGCGGTATCAGCTTTTGAAGGTTACGAACTTTTTTCATTTGGCAGTCCTCCATATTACTGAACCAGAGGAAGAACTTCTCTTTCCCACAATTCAGCGATTTTTGCACAGGCATTGTTTAATGCATCCACATCAGAAATGTTTGTGCAGTTTTTATAAAGATCATCATCAAGAAGTTTGGATTTAACATCATTAGGAAGAGTTACATCCTGTTTAGTTGGGCGGGCATAGCCTTCTGCACGGTTGATGGCACCTTCATCACTACAGAGATATTCGATGGCAAGACCGGCTGCGTTTGGATGAGGAGCATATTTGTTGATGATCTGGCGTAACCGTTTGTTACAGAGCCATCGGATGGAATCGTAATATCAAGCTCCATGGATGGATTTTCCGCAATGATATTATCTCTCCATGCAAGAACCGAGTAATCATAGTTTCCTACGCAGCATACCATTTCACCACTTGCCAGACGGGCAGAAGTTGTATCACCGGTGTCGAGACGTCCGGCTTTTGCAAGCTCTTTGAAATAATCAATGCCGGGCTGTACATTGTCCATGGATCCGCCATTTGCGATGGCGCAGGATAAAACTGCAACCTGTGATGCCGCGCCACCAAGAACATTTCCGACAGATACGAGATAATCTCCGCTCTTTACTTCTTCCCAGGATGTCGGGCATTTGCCATCGGTGAATTCTGTGTTTGCGATAAATGCAAGGGATCCTGTGTAAGTCATGATCCAGCGTCCGTCCGGGTCTTTTGCCCAGTCAGGGAAGGAATCCCATGTGGAAGCTTTGTAAGTACCGATGACATCCTGTTTGATGGCTTCCGGGGTCATGGAAAGACCGATGTCACCGATATCTTTGGTAGGGTCGTCCTTTTCAGCTGCAAACTGTGAAAGCTCTTCTGCAGAAGTCATATCCACATCTCCGTGAGAGATGCCATAAGTATCGGTGATCGCTTCCCAGGAACCTTTCCAGTTTGCCCAGTCATCAGGCATTCCGACAGACTGAAGATTTCCTTCTTTCTGCGCATTTTTGATCAGATCGTCAAGACTCATTTCCTCGCCGTTTAAAACAACTTTTGCGTTGTCAGCGGCGCTGACGGGAACGGCACAGATCAGCATGGACGCGGAAATAGCTGCGGTTAATGCGGTACTCAGTAAAGATAAAGTTCGTTTTTTCATGGGTAAACCTCCTTTGTTATGGTATGTGGTTATTTAAATGGTCTCGGCCATTCTGATCGGAATTTCAGTCATCATGTCCGGAGAGGACGGGATGTTCAGAAGCCGGCATAGAAGAGGTGCAATGGAAAGCTGGGAAATATAATTACTTTCAAAACGTCCGGAAACTACCTGATCACTGAAAATGTAAAGAGGTACATCCCGTTGAGGTGAATCTGTTCCACCGTGGATTCCAAATTCATTGATTCCGTGATCGGCAGTAATGACAATGTTATATCCTGAATCCAGCCAAAGAGGAAGCAGATTGGCAATCATATGTCCGGCAATAGCGACGGCTTCTTCGTATTCTCTGGAGCCTGCTCCATGTTTGTGCCCCTGATCATCAATGGCCATGGAATGGATCAGCAGAAAATCAGGATTCTGGTTCTGACGAAGAAATTCTCCGTCTGCAAAAAGGTGGGAATCCGGATAGCTGTCATCCCAGTAGTAAATTCCGGAATCGATGGTCTCAGAAGACTGAAGCTGTATTCTGTCATGCTCTATGCAGAATGGAATATGGTTATAGAGCTCTCCGAACCAGTGGTATGCGGCGGCGGCGGTTTTTCCTCCATGCTTTTTGCAGAGAGAAAACACATTGTCGCAGTTCAGGGTTTTTAGAACATCGTTGGTAGTTATGCCATGAGAATATACAGGAGTTCCGGTAAGCAATGTTGCATATATTGGCCGGGAAAGAGAAGGAAGCTCTCCTTTTACTTTGTATTTGGCACCTTTCTGATAATCAATCAGGTGTTCCAGATATCCGAGATTTCGTGTGCCGCTTCGTACTGGCAGGCATCCAGAAGGATAAACACTGTTTTATTCATAGAGACCTCCTTAACAGTCCTCAATCGTGGAAAATGAAGTGGTAGTTTCTCTGGAATCGTTGATTTCCCGTATTTTCTGAGGGTCAATTTTAAACTGATGATCTTCATTTAGAAGCCCGTTTTGTTCCTGCTGGATATCTGCCAGCTGTGTGTAACAGAAACCGCACAGCAGATCAGAAGAATAAATGGACTGAATTACGTGTCTGTAGGCAGTGAGAAAATCTTCTTCGCTGTCTGTGTCAGAATATCCCCAGCTGTCAGGGTTACATCTGGTACCAAGAGAAATCCCGCCTGCTTCCGTGAGCATGACCGGTTGATTTTCATACACAAATCCTTCTGCAAAAAGTGGTTTTTCCACCAGCTTTTCCAGACCGGAAAGAGATTTCAGGCCTGTAGAAAAAGCAAGCAGGGAATCAGAATCATTGGAGGAACCGTGTTTGTAGGAGTGAAAAGCACAGATATCATTTTCGGTCATTTCCCATCCGTCATTGGCGATTACAAGCCGGGTCGGATCAAGGCTGTGGGCCAGGTGATACAGGGAACGGGTAAAATGTTGTTGCTGAGGGTTGCTGTAAAGAGCGGGAACTCCCCAGCTTTCGTTCAGCATATTCCATAAGATAATACAGGGATGATTGTAATCCCTGTGAATGGTGCGAGCCCATTCCTGTGAAAAAATGGCGGCGGACTGTGTCGAAAAACTCCAGAAGCTGGCGGTGCTTTCCCATACAAGAAAACCAAGTTTGTCAGCCCAGTAAAGAAAAACGGGATCTTCTGTTTTTCATGTTTACGGCAGCCGTTAAAGCCCATTTCTTTGGCTTTTTTAATATCCTGGATATAGTTTTCCTGGGAAGGTGCGGTGATCAGACCGTTTTTCCAGTAGCCCTGATCCAGCAGTAATTTCTGATAATAAGGCTGATTGTTGAGATATACTTTACTGTTCCGGACCTGGATCTTACGCATTCCGAAATAAGAAACAATGTGATCCAGAAGTGTGTTTCCGGATTTAGAAAAATGTCTGCGGTAAACAGGTTCGGATGTTCCGGGGACCAGTACCATCCGGTAAAATGGAAAGAACCACGTAAAGCTTTGCTTTTGAAAATATCAACGATGATCTTTCCACGCTTTTCTGAAACAGTAAGGCAACCATGTGAAACAGGATGTTCACGAAAGGTAATATTCCATTCTAAATCGCAGGGGAAAGAAGCGGCGTCAGAAACAGAATATGCAATTTCAACAATGCCCTTATCAATGTCCGGAGTGAAATGTATCCATTCCAGATGGGAGTCATTTACCGGTTCAAGCCATACCGACTGCCATATGCCACTGGACTGTGTATACCAGATAAATTCGCTGGAAGATTTCCAAAACTGTTTTCCCCTTGGAATGGTTTCGTCATGAAGGTAATCTGTTACAGCTACCTGGAGTACCGTATCCTTGTCGGAAAGAAAATCTGTGATGTCGAAAGAGAAGGAAGACTGTCCGCCTTCATGGAAACCGATACAGTGATTGTTGATAAATACGTTGCATTTGTAATCGACTGCACCGAAATGAAGGATGATCCTCTGGCCGGCCCAGTCTGCCGGAATGCGAAAAGTACGCTGGTATACGATTTTGTCAGAGATAAGTTCTTTTTCAAATCCACTGAGTTTGCTCTGAGGTGGAAATGGAACCTGAATCTGAACGGGAGTATCTGATGTTCCGTCCAGGATTCCCAGGAACCGTTTAAAGTCATCCATTTATCCCGGACAAAGTCGGGACGCGGATATTCATTTCTCATAGGCAGATCCTTTCTTCTGGTAAAATAATGCTGAAATATCCGTAATGGGTGTTGTCAGGTTACGTTGGCTGCCATATAATAGGGTTGATAGAATTTATTACATAATTACTGAAAAAAGGATGAAAAACAAAATAATAAATATGCTTTCCTCTTTTTTTATATTTATAATTGTAGCTATAAAATCCGGAAAAATCAATGATTTTAATGCAAAATGACAAAAATCTCTAATTATAACAAGAATATATAATGCAATTTGTATATATTTTTGTAAAAATGAATATTGTTTCAAAATAATTGTAACAAAAGAAAAGATAAGCAGATATTCATTACATGAATCCTGAAATTGAAAAAAGGGCAGAATATTTACTAAGGAGGGAAAAAATGTCAGAAGAAAAAATAAATCAGAGAATCACAACAGAAAAAGAACTGGAGTTAAATCTGTCAACAGAAAGTCATAAACCTTGGATTACGGCTATCGGTAAGGCACTATCATCACCGGTTCGGATTGATATCCTTAATCTGATTAAAGTACATCCGTTGTCATTACAGGAAATTTCCAGACGACTGGGAATTCCCCTGTCTTCTACAGCTATGCACATTAGCTGCTTAGAAAAAGCGCATCTGGTTTCTACGGAAAGTCAGCCGGGAATTCATGGTTCCATGAGAATATGTATGTGTGATTTTATTTCGTTTCATCTGGAAGCTTATGATACGGATATCAATGCGACAGAAAATACGCTGGTGTATGAAATGCCCATTGGAAATTATGCGGATTTTCAAGTGGAACCGTCCTGCGGTCTGGCGGGAATGGATGGTGTGATCGATACCTTTGATGATCCCAGATCCTTTTATTCTCCGGACAGACATAAAGCACAGTTGATCTGGTTCTGTCAGGGGTATATAGAATATCGGTTTCCAAACAAGATCAATCCGCTGTGGAATATCCGGGAACTGAGTTTTTTCATGGAAATATGTTCGGAAGCACCGGGATATAATGCACAGTGGCCCTCCGATATCACAATTTCTGTCAATGAAAAGACAGTGGGAATTTATACATGCCCGGGAGATATGGGGGCAAGAAGGGGAAGGCTAACTCCGAATGTGTGGCCGATGGGGCTGACACAGTATGGTTTATGACGAGCGTTTCTCTAAGGGAAGATGGATGTTATATAAACGAAATTAAAGTAAATAATGAAAATATACTGGAAATGATCCGCCTTTCGGGAAAACCGTATATTTCGCTGAAACTTGCAGTGCGCCCGGATGCTGGAAACAAAGGCGGCTTGAATCTTTTTGGAGAAAAATACGGGGATTTCCCTCAGGGAATCAATATGAGAATCGTATATTAATTTATTTAAAATATTTCTCCCGGACGAGCTCAACCGGCATGTCCAGTCCGGTCCAGATGTGGAAAGCCTTTACACCCTGGTGGAGCAGCATGTACATTCCGTTAAAGGTTGGACATCCGGCTTCCCGGGCTTCCCGAAGGAGTCTGGTTTCTCTTGGTTCATACACAACATCGGCTACGGTAAGTTCCGGATGGAACAGAGTCTTATCCGGGATCACGGTGCCTGTCACATCCGGAACCATTCCCACAGAAGTTGCATTGATGAGGAGATTGCTTTCCTCCAGTGCATCCTTCAGCGCAGTGTGATCATCCATCTCATGAAGTATCATCTCACATTCTGTCATATGAGACATTTTTTCTGCCATGGCAGCGGCGCGCTCCCAGTAACGCTGGTAGGACGTGCAAAAACATGGATCTTTTTTTGCCCCCTCCAGGGCGGACTGGCCGCAGATCGCCATTCCGGCACCACCGACGCCCATAACGGTGATGGTTCGTCCTTTTACATCACAGCCGGCATCTCTGGCAGACTGGGTAAATCCATAACCATCAGTATTAAACCCCTTTAATTTTCCATTGTCGTTGCGTACGGTATTTACCGCTCCGATCAGCTGGGCAGTGGGAGAAAGCTCGTCCAAAAGCTCCACGATCTTATTCTTGTTTGGCATGGTCAGGTTAAAGCCCTTGATCCCACAGGCTTTCAGTCCTTCCACAGCCTGGGGAAGGGTCTCCTCTGTTACATCAAAACAGAGATACACATAATCAAGTCCAAGATAACGGAATGCCTCATTGTGCATTAAAGGTGATACGCTGTGTGCGACGGGGCTTCCCAGAAGGCCGGTAAGCCCGGTATGTCCGGTAATATTGATCATTGTTCGATTCCCTCCTGTATCTCATAAAATAGAATTTCTTTACGAAATATAATAAAAAATATTTTAGCACTATAAAGTGCGAAAATCAACAAATACAAATATTGTACGGAAATTTATACATTTTTGTCGCTGATTCATAGAAAAAAACTATAAATGTCGAGACAGACAGAAATGACCCGATAAGTTTGAAGAATCGACATCCGGATTTGACAAAATATGCAAAGAGCCTGCCCTATAATAAATGCACTTACCAAAGTTGAGAATCGATGGCAGACGAAACAGCAGTGGGGAAGCTTATGTATCAGAGGATATACATAGATATCGTTTTTATGACGAATTTCCTTATGGATTACATGCTTTTAAGACTTGTAGGAAATTTCTGCATCTTGACGGGAAACGCAGAAGATGTGTGATATCCGCTGCCTTTGGATCTTTTGTATCCTGCCTGCTTGTATGTGCACCTTTTAAGATCATTTTTCCTGCCGCTGTACTGATCCATGGCGGCTGCGCTTTTTTTATGGCGTCGTTTGCTTTTCGACTGAAAAAAGGCGGCCTTCTTGCAAAAACCATTCTGGCTCTGTATTTCACAGCTTTTGTGGTTGGCGGGATCTATCAGGCACTGGAAACGGAAAGAACCATGACAGTGAAAATATTTCTGCTTTTTCTGTCAGGGATTTATGGCACACTTTATACCCTGGGATGTGTGACCGAGACCTTCCGGTTTGGAAGAAGAAATATTTCCGGTCACTTTGAAATATCAGGGGAAGCTGAAGCAGACATACGGCTTTTATGATACCGGAAATCTCCTTATGGATCCTGTGAAAAAACAGCCGGTATCGATCATCAAACAGGAACTTTTGGGAAGCCTGATATCGAAAGAGCAGGTGAAAAAACTGATGGATATAAAAGATAAACCAGAGGAACTGGAAAATACAGGATTTGTCAGCCTGCAGCCGCATTTTCTGAGCTGTCATACCGCAGATGGAAAAAAGGGACTGCTGCTGGCAGTGATCCTTGATGAACTTCTGATCCAGACTCCCGGAAGGGTGATACATGTAGGAAAACCGGTGCTTGCCATAACATCCGAGCCCTCAGCTTTGGGAGAAGAGTACGAGATACTTTTGAATTCCAGACTATTAAATTGAGAAGGGGGCTTTTGTTATGAACAGAGCAGCTGCAAGATCCTATCCGTTTCAGGTGATCCGGAAATTTATGTTCAATCGTCCGGGAGAGGTTTTTTATATTGGTGGAAATGATATCCTTCCGGCGCCGTTGTCAGCAGAACGGGAGGCTGAAGTGATCGAAATGCTGGGAACAGAAAAGGAAAAAGAAGGAAAGTCGGTTCTGATCGAGCACAATCTACGGCTGGTGGTTTATATTGCAAAGAAATTTGACAATACAGGGTAGGTGTGGAGGATCTGATCTCCATCGGAACCATAGGCTCATAAAGGCTATCAATACCTTTGATCCGGTAAAAAATATCAAGCTTGCTACCTATGCATCACGATGTATCGAAAATGAGATTCTGATGTATCTGAGGAGAAACAGTAAAACAAAGATGGAGGTTTCCATTGATGAGCCGCTGAATGTGGACTGGGATGGAAATGAGCTGCTGCTTTCGGATATCCTGGGAACGGATGACGATGTGATCTCCAGACGTCTGAAGATGAGGTGGAGATCTCACTTCTTGGAAAAGCCATCAGCAAACTGACAAAGCGGGAACAGATGATCATCGTCTGCGATTCGGGATCGGAAACCGGGAAGGAAGAGAGAAAACACAGAAGGAGGTAGCGGATCTTTTAGGAATTTCGCAATCCTACATTTCCCGCCTGGAAAAGCGGATCATGAAGCGGCTGCGGAAAGAAATCGTAAAGTATGAATAGAAGAAACCGGAAAAAACAGTTTACCGGACAGGGACAACGTGTTATATTGGAAAAAAGAGCGGAAACAGTCATTTTCCGGTAAACGAGGAGTTTGAAGAAATACGATGGACAGAGAAGAGCTTGACCGTTATCTGAGAAAGATAACACCAAGAGAAAAAGAAATTTTGGAAGGGATTTCCCTGGAGGAACTGCAAAGGCAGGATACCTGCCGTTTTGCAAAGGCCGGCCAGGGAACTTATCTTTTTGAGGGAAGCCTGTTTATGGCACCGGGAGAAAAAATCGTGGTAAGCAGGCAGGACCGCTATGTGAAAGTCCTGCCCCACCAGCATGATTATATAGAGCTTTGTTATCTCTGGTCAGGAAGCTGCAGTCAGACCATAGAAGGGAAGAAGATCGTTACCAGCGAGGGAGATGTCTGTATTTTTGATACCCAGGCAGTGCACGCGATCGAGGCGGGCGGTGAAAACGATATTCTGGTAAATATCCTTATGAGCCGGGAATTCTTTGACACTGCCTTTCTGAGCCGGATGCCGCGCCAGGGAATAGTTTCGGAGTTCCTTGCGGAATCGGTGACCAGAAGCAGGAAGAAAAAGCATTATCTGTATTTTAAAACTCATGGGAACAACCGGGTGGGTGAGATCATGGAGCAGATCATATCTGAGTATTATGCCCGGGATATCGGTATGGAAGAGGTGATGGAAAGCTATGTGATCATTCTGTTTACAGAGCTTCTCAGGACCTGGCGTGACGAGACAAAGAAACAGGCATCTGTTGCAAAGGAGGTACAGATCCTGGAGCTTCTTTCCTATATCGAAAAAAATTACGAAACATGCACACTTCCGGAAATGGGAAGGGCATTTGGAATGCATGGAAATTATCTCACAGCTCTTCTGAAAGAAAAAACAGGAAGAAGCTTTGTGGAACATGTTCAGGAACAGCGCCTGAAAAAAGCAAGGATGCTTCTGGAAACAACGGAACTGCCGCTTTCAGAGCTGATTCCACTGTGTGGTTACAACAATATGAATTTCTTTTACCGGAAATTCCGTGAGGCAGAGGGATGTACACCGGCGCAGTATCGGAAAGAATATCGAAACACCTTATAAATGGTTAATATTTTGATGAAAAAAGCGTTATTGAAGGATGACGCTTTTTTGTTACCATCTCTGTAAGACTGATAATATCATGGAAGATCGGGGTAGAACCTATGTTGAAAATCAATGAGATCC
>ENA-OQER01000204-OQER01000204.1-human-gut-metagenome-genome-assembly--contig:-NODE-204-length-33186-cov-19.913488_pt1 | contig 33186 bp, 26 predicted proteins | sample MGYA00242797_ERZ504639 | MGnify/ENA primary metagenome ERZ504639 (study PRJEB26092, sample SAMD00036306) | human gut metagenome | host: Homo sapiens | study: EMG produced TPA metagenomics assembly of... | reverse complement strand
ACATCCGCGTCTCCCATTTGGATGACAGCGCCATCCTCCAAGGTTACAGCATCAGAAGCTATCACATTGTTGCTTGTACCTTCCAACAACACATTAACAATACCACAGCTTTTGACGGTCAAAGAGCTTTTCAAAGACAACTTGGCGCCATTAGCGCCTTTTTCGAAATCTCCTGCCTGGATCGTGGCACCAGCATCTACACAAACAGCACCAGCAATACTTCCCTCACCTGAGAGAGTTGCATCTTTCATGACATTTACTGCTCCTGTTCCACTATTTGTGCCATTAACTATCAAATTACCACCTTGTACGTTGGTGACACCCTTATAGTCGTTGTCACCTGTCAAACGCCAATAACCAGTACCTTGCTTATTGATATTTACCGTACCTTGATACTTTGAGCTACTGCCACTCATAGACCAATTGTTGATTCTTCCAGCAAAAGTCTCATCCGTATTGGCGGTTCCTATGTTCCAAATACACTCAAAATCTTTTGTTTTTTTACTACTTCCACTCAAATAAGTAGTTGAAGCACCTGATAATCCTCCTATGGTAGCATTACCTTTCGTAGCCCAAATTCCCATACGAGCGTTACCTGCCAACTCCACAACACTATTCTTGAAATTAACGGAATTATCATTCAGCAAGAACAAAGACCCTTCTTTTTCAGAAGAGATACCATTTGCAACCAAACGTCCTGCAAATGCTGAGAAGTTATCACCCTTCAGATACTCTCGCAAATAAGGAACATTCAGTTGAAGAGTACCAGACCCGGTCAATGGTGTAGCTATATAACAATTGCGGTGTGGAGAGAACTGCGAAACCGTTCCTTCCTTCACTTCTATCGGGAATGAGTAAGTCTCAAAACTGTTATCCTCACCATTCGTCTTCAGTTCTCCTCCTTCCATAATCAGCTTGGAAGAAGAACCTATACCCGCTTTTGCGACCTCAATAGTCGAGAGATTGAGAGTTCCTCCACGAAGAATCGTCGTTCCCTTGTAGCCAAAGAACTTACTTGAGGCAACAGATACTTGACCTTTTCCATCAAAGACTATATTGCCGTCTCCTTCAAACGATCCATTCATCGTAACCGTCGCAGCACTATTCTCTACTTCAAAAGTCGATTCCCTCTTTATCTGAGCCGCTTTATCCGTAGCAGTTGTTTCTCCTGTATAGCGATAAGTTCCTCCATCAAAAATCCAACTCTGCGCAAAGTTTGCACTCGCACCAATAGAGCTGGGCTCACTGCCATTTTTCAAAGTATTGAAAGCCAACACTCCTTCATGAAGCACCGTGGCTCCGGTGTAATTGTTTAATGTATTTAATGTCAGAGTGCCTTCACCGGCTTTATTGACAGAAGTCTCACCAGCGATTGCACCAGCGCCAGATATCTCTACGTTTCCATCACCTTTGGCGACAAGAGCAGCAGGACTCACAGTCTCATCCAGTGCCACATGAACATCCTTTGAGGCATCGAAGAGCACCTTTTCGTTATCAGTAAAAGACGCTAAACCACCATTCCAACTTTTGGCACTATAATCCCAAACAGTAGCAGAATTATCCCATGTCAAATCTGGTTGATAAGAATCTATATCCAACATGCCTGCTTCTACAGGACGAGTGGCCATCGTGAGCTCTGGAGAATACTCGGAGAATTTGTCGGAACCTTCGAAAGCACGCACTCTCGTCAAGAAAGCAGTGCCTGGTTCAAGACCTTCAATTGTACACGAAGTCGAATTAGCTGCCACACGAGCCACTTCTTTCCAAGCCTCTTCACCAGCCTTCTTCAGTTCTACAATAAAGCCATCCTCAGCATACGTATAATCTCTCCACTTCAACTTAATGCTCGTAGTTGTAGCAGAAACAAATTCCACACACATCGGGGCACGTAAGAAATAATCGCGGTCATCGACAGTAATGCCGTTGATGTAGTTCTCGATGTTAGCATACCCATTGGTTGCGATTACCATCGCATCATCCTTGTTAGGATCTGTCCCATGCGTTTTCTCCCACTCGTCAGGCATACCGTCACCATCGGTATCTACTTTTTTATTGCCTCCCCAAACAGTCCATGTAGCAGGCTACCATATACCAGATTTTCCTCATTAGATATCAATTCTCCACTCTTTCCAAGAGAATTAACTTCGTCAACCATATAACAATCCGCATAGTCGCGATATGGCAAAGACGCTCCTACAGTAGGAAGCAGATTGGTCAACAAACTATTGCCGGGATACTTTGGCATCTCTGGATAATCATAGCGAGTCGTTTGACGCACACCTGCCGCATAGTTTGTCACCTCAGCAGGGTCAAACTTACCATCCAAATTGCTATCCTGCCAGTTATCCTCTCCATAGAAGCTAAACGCACCTTCTCCTCCTCCACCAGAAAAGGCATTTCCACCGTTAGCAGGACCATTGATAAACAAATTGCCTTCTATATTAGCAAAGGAATCTCCCTTAGAGTCTCCACCCATAATGTAACAACCATCCTTCCAATTATAAACGATATTGTTTACATACTGGTTTTTTCCTTTTATCTTGTTGTTACGAGTTGCGTTATCTACATAAAGATTGCGATAGAGCGAAATGTAGTCAGACTGCATCAAGCCTCCCGCACTATGAGGCATCAACCTTGTCCCATAATACTATTCGAAATCGTTATGTAGCCAGGAATGACACCTTTGTTGTCTGGATTGATGGAAAACGTCTCATCCAATCCCCAAGAGAAAGAACAATGGTCGAATATCATATTCTGTCCGTTGGCTATACCTGCCGCATCTTTTCCCGACGAGCCATTGTGTCCCATACGGAAACGCATATAGCGTACGATAATATTGTCTGAACCCGAGAAGGACACGCCATTACCATAGACGGTTATACCTTCGCCTGGAGCTGTCTGACCCGCAATATATAAGTTGTTTTTAAAAACCAATCGGCCCTTAATGTTGATGACACCAGCGACATCAAACACGATTATGCGATTGGGCTGACTGATGGCATCTCTCAAAGACCCAGTACCAGAATCATTCAAATTAGTAACATGATAAACTGTACCTCCATCACGGGCACCTACCGCAAAACGTCCCCATCCCTGAGCTTCAGGAAATGCCAATTGCTGAGCTTGAGTTGCCAAGCAACTACTTACCAGCAATGCTGAGAACAAAAACTTAGTTGATTTTCTCATTGTCATAGTTATTAGTTTAGTTATTAGTTTAGTTATTAGTTTAGTTTTCAAGAATAAAGAACAAATATCAACATGAAAAGCTATTTCATGTAATTTGCATTTACCGAATAAAACGATAGACTATCTCACTGAGATAGATTCCCTGCCTTAGCGAGATAGTCTATTATCATTTATTAATAACCTGGCAACTGAGTCAGGTTAGGGTTGTCAACCATTGGATGACCAGCACTCTTGTTTGCAAAAGGAAGTAATTCGCAATGATTTTCCTCATATCCATAATACAAGCCATCACTTCCGTCTGCAGCCTCAATCCAATTAGGATAAGTTCCTCCATTCTCTGACTTTCCTGTAGGCTTGGTATAAATGATATTACCAATCTGTAAAGCCTTAGCACCACCAGAGAAACCAACAGACTGACGTGCCTTTACATTGAATGAGCTGTTATATGCCTCAAACATGTTGACAGGATACCATTTATCGCCATTATTCACAGCTATTCCATGCGCTTGAACAATTTCTGCCAACTTTGCCTGATTAGGAACGGTCTTTAATATTTCGATTTCGTGAGCATCTGTAATGTCAATATATTCAACTGCCAAGAACTCGTCGCCATATACCTGCGCATCTTTGTGGAACTTGTAAAGACGATAAGTAGCAACATTAGCATATGATCCTCGTTTATCGGACAAATCCTTCATATCCTGCTTAGTCTGAGCAATTTCCTTAGCCAAACGTCCCATACGAATCAAATCTGTTCGGAGCATAAACTCTGTAGCAAATTCCCACTTCCTTCTTGAGCTAAAGCATCATCGAAGGCTGTTTGAGTTGAAGGAATCTCCATATCAGCAATTCCTGCACGTTCACGTACTTCCTTTAATGCATTCTTTGCTTCAGAAGTCGGTCCATTATTCAAGAAATTCTCAGCCTCTGCATACATCAGGAGCACATCTGCATAACGAAGAATTGGAATATTCAAGTTACGTTTGCTCGCATCTTGTGGCTCGACACACCAAGAAAGACGGAACTTTCCAGACATGATGCAAGAGTAAGTTGTACCAACATCGACCCAAGTATCATTACTCACACCTTTATTTAAGAAATAAATACTGTAAGAAGTACAATTGACATCTCTACGAGTATCTTTCTTGTCAAAAGAGAGATAATAGGTAGGCAAAATAAACTGCATAGCTTTGCGTGAACCAAACGTGCCGCCTCTTGAACCTGGATGTGCATAAATCTGGAATTTAGAGTTGGTCTCTGAACCATATTGAGCTAAAGAGAGAAGCATTTCTGAATTTACAGCGGTTAGATTACGCTGATCAAAGTTATACCATAAATTCTCATAACCACTCTTGCCGTTAGCTGCTTTTACCAAATAGTTTTCACCTTTATTAATAACAGCCTTGCAAGCATTGTCTGCAATCTGATACAATTCCTTTACTCGTTCTGCATCGTCACGACGCTTTACTTGCATGGTATTAACGTCATTGGTTTCAAGATTCCAGCGAAGAGAATAGCCACCAGCATATAGCGCTGTACGTGCAAGCAAAGCATAAGCTGCCTGCTTAGTAAAGCGTTCTGTAGTTGCATATCCACTCTCAGAGAACCATGGCAAATAATCAACCGCCTGCTGAAGGTCTGCGATTATCTTGTCATAGATTACATCACGTGAAGTACGCTTTGGATACAAGGCCTCATTCTTATCTGAAATATCATCCATAGGCAACCAACGAGCTGGCACATCACCATAAACACGTATTAAGTTAAGATAACCGAAAGCACGAAGCACAAGGCTTCACCTAACATCGAGTTACGCTTATCGCTCTCCGCCATTTCACTCAATTTTTTGATGGCAATGTTTGCTTGCTCTATTGCACCATACTCTTCATTATATACTCCTGTCAAAGTCGTAGGAGTAGTAGCATCATACTTATAGTTACAAATATTATACTTAGAGTTGTTGGTTGTTCCATCCTCACATGAATGCATAACACCATCACCCATGCCCATTTGATAATAAAAATCGCCTGGGACAATACCTCTATAACACCCTTGTACGAACAAGTCTGCATTAGTTTCATTCTGAAAAGCGAACTCTGTATCGTCAGATTTATAAGCCTCCATATCAAGCCAATCGTTACAAGAGGTCAGTCCGATTGCAGCCATTACAGCCACGAATATCTTATTTATCTTCATTACTTTTCGTATTTAATATTTTACACTTAAACTTAGAATGTAACATTCAAGCCCACAACAAAGCTCCTTGAGCGAGGATAAGTAGAACTGTCATAACCTGGAGTTGTAGCTACACCTTTTGCAGCAGACACCTCTGGATCATAACCGTCATAGCCTGTAATGGTTGCCACATTATAAACAGTAAAGTAGATTCGGGCATTGCTGATATATGCCTTGCTCACCCAAGCTTTAGGGAATGTGTATCCCAAGGTAATCTGCGACAAACGTAAATATGAACCATCCTCTACATAATAAGAAGAAGGATAAGTGATACAATTGGTATTCACCTTGCTTGGACTCCATGTACGAGAAGCTTCATTTGGATTTAATTCCTTCAAACGAGCTAACGTAGTCGCAGTTTTACCTGTCGTTGGATCTATGAGACGATAATAGTTGTCACCAAATTCTGAAGGAACATTTTGGAACATGGCGTATGGGCTCATGCTATGCTTAGTGGCATTGTAAATGTCATTTCCTATTGAGAACTTCATAAACATGTTGAAATCGAAGCCTTTATAGGTGAGCGTATTGTTGAAACCACCAACGCAATCAGGTGTACCGTTACCTATTTTAACCATCTTTTTTGTAAACTTGGTTCCATCCTCGTTGTCTGCTGCAAACTTGATGTCACCAGGCTGGATATTTGTCTTATCTACAGAGACTACACCTTCTTTAAGTACAAACTTACCATTTACTTCTTCGAAATCATCGGTTGTATAGATACCTTCGTATTTATAACCATACATATCTCCCAACTCTTGACCTACTGTTGCATAATAAGTTACAGAACCACTTCTGTTACCACCAACAGTGAACACTTTACTGTCTTGTCCGTTTTCCAAAGAAATCACCTTTGACTTATTGAAAGATAGATTCAAATCAGAAGTCCAACGGAAATTCTTAGTCTGTACATTGACTGTATTCAAAGTAAATTCCCAACCACGATTGCGCATCTTACCAATATTCTGATATTGGTAAGAATAACCTGTACTTGCAGGGACAACACTCTGCATCAACAAGTTGCTTGCTTCGTTGTTATACCATTCTGCAGTCAAATTAATACGACTGTTAAGAAAAGATACGTCCACACCAATATTGGTGGAATTTAAAGATTCCCACTGCAAAGCACTATTTCCAAGTGTACCACTCAATGCATAAGCTGGATTAGTGGTACTGTTATTCATAGGATAGATGGTCTGTGACACGTTGGTACGATACAGATAATCAGAAATATCATTATTTCCTGTAGCACCATAACCCACACGTAACTTCAAACTACTAACCACATCATTGATCGGTTTATCCTTAAAGAATTTTTCCTCTGAGATACGCCAAGCACCTGCAATAGAAGGGAAATATCCCCACTGATGACCACGAGCGAACTTGGAAGAACCATCAGCACGAAGAGACGCTGTCAATATATAACGTTCATCGTAATTGTAATTCAAACGACCGAAGAAAGAAACGATTCCACTATGAGAATGTCCCGAGCTTTTTTCCTTTACATTAGCTACAGAAATATCATCCAAGCCATGGTTAGGAACAGGGAACTTATTTAAGGTCATAGAATTACTCTCTGACTCTGAGTAAGTCGTTTCTTGACCCAACAAAGCTGTTATTTTATGCTTCTTTGCAAAAGTTTGTTGATAATTCAATGTATTAGTAACTTGCCACTTATAGCTTTCGCTATTACCTATACTACCGTTAATACCCGTATTAACAGGATCCATGATGTAAGATGTAGATCTTTCATCTGCAAAAGAAGTTGACTTGGCATTGCTCCAAGTATAACTACCTGCTGTACGCCAAGTAAAATGTTTCAAGAAATCAAATTCCAAGCCAGCATTAACAGTAAAAAGACGTGAATGTTTCTTACTTGTTGAAGCAAGATTTTGGATCAACGGATTGGCAGTATCGTAAGAAGAGTCAAGGCTGGAAAAGTCAGGATAAGTCTGTTCGTTAAGCAGTTGATCCAGAGTAAACATAGTACCTCCTGTAATAGGTTGAAGAAGGACACTCTTCATTCCAGAATAAGCTCCTCCACCATGTACACTACGTCCACTAAACATTGTGTTCACATCTAAACGGATTCCTTTATAAAGCTCAGAATTCACCTTTGCACGGAAAGAGTTCTTTTTGTCATTATGGTTAGCCAACAATCCATCTTGATTATAATAATTGTAGCTCAACATTACCTGAGTCTTATCGGTACCGGTAGTAATATTAATGTTGTGATTTTGCTTGAAAGCAGAACCGCCAAACACTTCATCCTGCCAATCTAAAGAAGCAGCATTTGCATAATTACTTCTATACGATCATAAACACCCGTATAAAAATCAGCTTCATCAGTTGCCTTACCATTATCAAACACATTACTCCAAATAGAAGCCTTACCATTCAAAGCTGCCATCTCATACTGATATTTAACAAAATCAGCAGCATTACTCATCATATCCAACTTCTTAGACAACACATCAAAAGCAAAATAAGTGTTATAGTTGATTTGGGTCTTACCTTTATGACCTGATTTTGTCGTAATCAATATAATACCATTAGATCCACGAGCACCATAAATCGCAGTAGAAGAAGCATCCTTCAAAACATCAATACTCTCAATATCATTTACATCAATATTCTCCAAGGCATTGCTCATTTCGAAGCCATCCACAATATACAGTGGCTCTGAGCCTTGAGTTAAGGACATACCACCTCGAACTGTTACAGTAGAACTGGAACCAGGTGCACCACTTTTAGAAATGATATTAACGCCCGCTGCTTTTCCTGCTAAAGCTTGTGCAGCAGACGTAACAGGTACATTTACCAGTTCCTTACCATTTACAGAAGCTGTTGCACCAGTCAAATCTTTCCTTTTTACCTTGGCATAACCAATAGAAACAACCTCGTCGAGCATCTGAGCCTCGGGCTCGAGCTGTACATTAATCTGTGTCCGGCCCTTGATGTCGACGGTCTTGGTCTTGTAACTACATAAGAAATAACCAAAGATTTGGCAGATGAAGGAACGGTCAGCTTAAAGTTACCATCTACGTCGGTAACAGTACCTGTATTACCGGGAACAACTTTTACCGTCGCACCGATAACTACATCCATGTCATCCGTCACTTGTCCTGAAATAGTCACCCCTTGAGCGAGGCCTTTCACAGGAGCTACCAGCAGCATGAACAATACCATGCAAACCTGGAACATAAGTGATTTGTTTTGCATAAAATGAATTTTTTAGTTTATAATATTTGAATTTGTTTCTGTTTTTAGCAAGTTTCATTCTCCGTCAACTATAAGAAGAGTGGCTTAAGGTGGTTCCTTGTACATCTTGGAACATCGACCACTTCTGCTAAGGTTTTATCGGCAGAAGATGCACAATCTGAATATTGCAAATTGTTTTAGCTATTTTGATGCAAAATTATTGTTTTTTACATATTACAACTATGTGAATTTGTACACTTCCATATATTTCCATTCAATCTAAATAAATGTTCGCACCATGACCATGCGCTGGGCACTCATTGACCACGCGTTGGTCCCTCGGTGAACATGCGCTGGGCATATGTTGCCCAGCACGTGGTCAACGAGTGCCCAAAATATGGAACGACTTTTGGGCACTCTTTAAACATATCATCATTAACCCATTGTCGGAACGTACATGCGCTGCCTTTATTTAATAGCTTAAGCCAACGTATAAGGGTATATAAAGAGAAAAAGTATCTTAGGATTTTTCCTTTTACCCTAAGATACTTTCAAAAGTTCCTAACCAACTACTTTCTATATATTCCGAAGCTATACCTAAAACATCTGTGCCACACGCTTCACTCCTGCTACCAAAGCATCAACCTCTTCCTTGGTATTATAGAGCGCAAAGCTGGCTCGAACAGTTCCTAAGATGCCATAACGGTCCATCAGAGGCTGAGCACAATGATGACCTGTACGAACTGCAATGCCAAGACGGTCGAGAAGTGTGCCCATATCCATGTGATGAATATCGCCTACAAGGAAACTTACCACAGCATCCTTGCCTTCTTGCTCTCCAAAAAGTCTGATTCCATCGATGGTTCGCATCTGTTCCATACAGTAGCGTGTAAGTTCTTTCTCGTGCTGGGCAATATTGTCCATACCAAGAGCCGACACATAATCGATGGCTTTGGCCAAACCATGAGTAGCCACATAATCGGGAGTTCCTGCCTCAAACTTGAAGGGCAACTTCTCGAAAGTGGTCTTTTCGAAGCTCACACTCTCTATCATCTCGCCACCTCCCTGGTAAGGAGCATACGATCAAGCCATTCTTCCTTGCCGTAGAGCACGCCGATACCTGTAGGTCCATATATCTTATGACCACTGAAAGCAAAGAACTCGCAATCCAAATCCTGTACATCGACCTTGAAATGAGGTGTGCTCTGAGCTCCATCCACCATCACGGGCACATCATGCTCATGAGCTATCTTAATCATCTCTTTCACAGGATTCACCGTACCGAGCACGTTGCTTACCTGGGTAATACTAACTATTTTGGTACGTTCTGTGAACAAATTGGCGAATTCATCGATGTTTATCTCTCCTTTTTCGTTAATAGGGATAACACGGATGGCAATGCCTTTCTTGGCTGCCTGCAACTGCCAAGCACAATATTGGATGGTGCTCCATAGTAGAGATGATGACCTCGTCGCCCTCGCCCATAAACTCATCACAGAAAGAGGAGACAACGAGATTCAGACTCTCGGTAGTACCACGGGTAAAGATGATTTCCTCTACTTTGGGAGCATTGATAAACTTGCGTACTGTCTCGCGGGCAGCCTCATGAAGATCTGTAGCCTGCTGAGAAAGGTAATGCACACCTCTATGCACATTGGCATTGACGTTAAGATATTCGTCACGCATAGCATCAAGCACACATAAAGGCTTCTGTGTAGTAGCAGCATTATCGAGATAAACCAAAGGCTTGTCGTACACCATTCTCGAAAGTATCGGGAAATCGGCTCTTACTTTGTTAATATCATACATAATTTTAAGGAGTTAAGAAGTTAAGGAGTTAAAGAAGTTAAGACATCGGTAAATCTGTTTTCAAAAGGAATCTCAAACAATATAACAATTGTCTTAACTCCTTTTACTTCTTAACTCCTTTAACTACATAATTATCTACTTGCAAAGCTTGCATCCCTCACACTTGTTGAGTTCACCACGGAATCGCTTCTCTACGAGATGATGCAGACGGTCGCGCAATGGCTCCAGCTCCATCTTGTCGATGACTTCGTTGATAAATGCAAACTGAAGAAGCAACTTTGCCTCCTCACGGCTCACACCGCGCTGCTGCATATAGAACAAGGCAGCATCGTTAAGCTGACCAACAGTGCTGCCATGCGCACACTTCACATCATCGGCATATATCTCCAACATAGGCTGGGTGAACATACGGGCAGTCTTGGTGGCACAAAGATTCTGATTAGTTTCCTGAGATGTTGTCTTCTGAGCACCATGACGTACCAACACACGACCAGCAAAGGCTCCTCGGGCCTCACCATCGAGTACATACTTATAAAGCTCGTTGCTGGTACAATGTCCCACCTGATGATCAATGAGTGTATTGTTATCCACCACCTGATTCTTATCGGCAATGACACAACCATTGCAGAAACATTCTGCTCCCTCGCCCTTGAACACCAAGTCGAGACGGTTGCGGGTGATACCATTATGAAGGGTAATCACATTATGGTTCACACGGCTGTTGGCCTGCTGCTCTATATAAACATTGCTGACACGACGGTTCTTGTAATGAGTCTCCTCAAGACAATAAAGATCAAGACTCGCATTCTCGCCTACAAAAGCCTCAATAACCTGTGTGGCAAGGAAATTCTTGTCGTCAGCTGCATGGTCGCAGAAAAGGAACTTTGCCTCAGCGCCCTGCTCCAAGACGATGAGAACACGACGATTCACCATCAGGTCGACATCCGAGCGAAGAATATTGATGACCTGCACAGTACGCTCCACCTTTACATTCTTGGGCACATAGATGAACAAGCCATCCTGAGCCAAGACTGTATTCAGGGCAGTAATGCCATCCTCGTCTGTTTTAGCAATCTTAGCATAGTATTTCCCGATGAATTCAGGGTTTTCTGCAGCAATCTTGCTCAAAGAATCCACGATAACGCCCTCTGGAAGTTCTACCTTTGGAAGAGCTTTGTTATAGAAAGCATCATTAACCACGAAGTATAGCGAAGTACTGAGATTGGGCACATCACAACGGAAAGCCTGATAAGGGTCTACAGGAATCTCCAGTCGATTCAGGTTCAAACCATAGTCGGGCTCGAAGATGGCACTCATATCTGTGTACTTGTATCTCTCCACCTTGCGAGAAGGAAAGCCCAGGCGACGGAAGTCCTCAAAAGCTGCATCGCGCACAGCATTGAGCACCTCGGCACTGTTCTTATTGATCATTCTCGACGAAGACTGATACAAGTCTAAATATTGTTTTTCTGAATGCATAATATTCAATTTATAATTAATAAACAACAATGAATAAACAGAGGCTTGCCTTTCATGGCAAAGCCTGTTATGATTGAGACATTATCATTTATTCTTTTTCATCTACCTCAGCCTTGATCCAGTCGTAGCCACGAGCCTCAATCTCCTTGGCAAGTTCAGGACCGGCAGTCTTCACGATTCTACCTTTATAGAGTACGTGAACCACACTTGGCTTAATCATATCGAGCAGACGCTCGTAGTGAGTGATGACGATGGCAGAAGTCTTGTCGGTATGCATCTTGTTCACGCCATCAGCCACAATACGCATCGCATCTACATCGAGACCAGAGTCTGTCTCATCAAGGATAGAGAGCTTTGGCTCCAACATAGCCATCTGGAAAATCTCGTTGCGCTTCTTCTCACCACCAGAGAAACCTTCGTTGACAGAACGGCGAGCCAACTTGCTGTCAAGTTCTACCAACTCACGCTTCTCGCGCATCAGTTTCATAAACTCACTTGTATTCAAAGGCTCCAAGCCCTGATACTCGCGCTTGGCATTGATGGCAGCACGCATGAAGTTGGTCATAGATACGCCAGGAATCTCTACTGGATATTGGAAAGAAAGGAACAAACCTTCGCGGGCACGGTCCTCTGGCTTCATATCCAGCAGGTTCTTGCCGTTGAAGATAGCCTCGCCCTCAGTTACTGTATAGAGAGGGTTGCCTGTGAGCACAGCACTCAAGGTTGACTTACCAGAACCGTTAGGTCCCATAATCGCATGTATCTCGCCGTCATTAATAGTCAGGTTGATACCTTTCAATATTTCTTTGCCTGCAATAGTTGCATGCAGATTCTTTACCTCTAACATAATTTTAGTCAATTTTTATCGATTTCATCGAGAATTATGATGATTATCCTACGGTTCCTTCGAGTGAAACACTCAGGAGTTTCTGTGCCTCAACGGCAAACTCCATAGGCAACTTGTTGAGCACATCCTTGGCATAACCATTTACGATCAGGCCGACTGCTCCTCAGTTGGAATGCCTCGCTGATTACAATAGAAGAGCTGGTCTTCAGAAATCTTCGAGGTGGTTGCCTCATGCTCGAACACAGCGGTATCGTTTTGCGCATCCATATATGGGAAAGTATGTGCTCCACAATCACTGCCCAACAACAATGAGTCACAAGAACTGTAGTTACGGGCATTGTCGGCATTAGCTGTGGCACGTACCAGACCTCGATAAGAGTTCTGGCTATGTCCTGCCGAGATACCTTTCGATATAATGGTACTCTTGGTATTCTTACCCATATGAATCATCTTGGTACCTGTATCGGCCTCCTGATAATTGTTGGTAACAGCCACACTGTAAAACTCAGCTACAGAGTTGTCGCCACGCAGGACACAGGAAGGATACTTCCAAGTAATGGCGGAGCCGTCTCTACCTGAGTCCAACTCAACTTCGAGTTGACACCACGCAAGTCGCCTCGCTTGGTCACAAGATTCAAGACTCCACCCTTTCCATGTTCATCACCAGGATACCAGTTCTGAACGGTAGAATACTTCACCTCGGCATTGTCCTTGACAATAATCTCGACAATAGCCGCATGGAGCTGGTTCTCATCACGCATAGGTGCTGTACATCCCTCTAAGTAAGAAACGTAGGCATCGTCGTCGGCAATAATCAATGTACGCTCAAACTGACCTGTATTGCGGGCATTAATGCGGAAATAGCTGCTCAACTCCATAGGACAGCGAACACCCTTTGGAATATAGACAAAGGAACCGTCACTGAACACACAGCTGTTCAAGGCTGCATAGAAGTTGTCGCGATATGGCACTACTGTTCCCAAATACTCTTTCACCAAATCGGGATGTTCCTTGATGGCCTCACCAATACTGCAGAAAATAACGCCCTTCTCTCGAAGCTTCTCCTTGAAGTTGTCTTCACCGACACGGAGTCCATGATGGCGTCTACTGCGGTTCCACTCAGAGCCAAGCGCTCCTCCAGAGGAATGCCAAGCTTGTCGAATGTCTTCTCCAACTCAGGGTCTATCTCCTTGTTCTTAGGCTTCTTAGCCAATGGGTCGGCATAGTAAGATATCTCCTGATAGTTGACAGGTGGCACATGTACATGTCCCCACTTTGGTTCCCTAAGTGTCTTCCAGTAATGGTAGGCTTTCAGACGAAATTCGAGCATCCATTCGGGCTCTCCTTTCTTCTGAGAGATAAGGCGCACAACATCCTCGTTGAGTCCTTTCTCTATGATTTCAGTATGCACGTCGGTGGTAAAGCCATACTCATATTTCTGGTCTATCACGTCCTTGACAACCTGATTTTGTTCTTTCTCTTTCTCTGCCATTGTTATTCAGAATAACCTTTCGTTATTTTAACCATAAATAGGGATAAACCTCTTGAGGCTCATCCCTACCTTATTATATTATATATATGATAGAGCGAAAGGAAAGGTGATTTGACCGAAACTACGTTTCTTACTCCTCATTTCCAATTCTTCGCTCCTCATTCACTCTTCACTTTATTAAAGTTTCTGCTCTACCTCGATCTCTGTGAAGGTCTCGATAACGTCACCTTCCTGAATATCGTTGTAGTTGACGAGGCTCAAACCGCACTCCATACCGGTAACCACCTCCTTGACATCGTCCTTGTAACGCTTCAAGGCACCGATATCTGCTGTACGAATCACGATACCGTCGCGGATAACACGGGCTTTATCCTTGGCATGTACCTTACCCTCGGTAACGAGACCACCGGCGATAGTACCCACCTTACTGATCTTGAAGGTCTGCTTCACCTCTACCTGACCAGTAACAATCTCCTTCTTCACCTTGTCAAGCATACCGACCATAGCGCTCTTGATATCGTCGATAGCATCGTAGATGATGGAATAAGTGTTGATTTCCACACCCTCACGGTCGGCAGCCTTGCGTGCATCAGCAGAAGGACGAACCTGGAAACCAACGATGACAGCATCTGAAGCAGAAGCCAGCATGACGTCGTTCTCAGAAATCTGACCCACAGCCTTGTTGACTACGTTCACCTGAACCTTCTCGGTAGAAAGTTTGATGAATGAGTCGCTCAAAGCCTCAACAGAACCGTCGGTATCACCCTTCACAATGACATTCAACTCATGGAATTCACCACGTGCGATACGGTGAGAGATATCACCAAGAGTCAAGCGCTTCTGAGTACGCAAACCCTGCTCACGCTGCAGCTGCTCACGCTTATTGGCTATCTCGCGAGCCTCCTGTTCAGTCTCGATAACATGGAACTGATCACCGGCAGTAGGAGCACCATTCAAACCGAGGATGATAGCTGGCTCTGCAGGAGCAGCCGACTTGATATTGGCATTACGCTCATTAAACATCGCCTTCACACGACCCAAGAAGTACCGGCGAGAACAATATCGCCTACCTTCAGAGTACCGTTGGCAACCAATACGGTAGATACATATCCACGTCCCTTGTCGAGAGAAGACTCGATGATGGTACCTGTGGCACGACGGTTAGGGTTAGCCTTCAAGTCAAGCATATCAGCCTCAAGGAGTACCTTGTCGAGCAAGTCGTGAACACCGATACCCTTCTTGGCACTGATTTCCTGGCACTGATACTTACCACCCCACTCCTCAACGAGCAAGTTCATGTTAGCCAAGTCCTCACGAATACGGTCTGGGTTGGCACCTGGCTTATCAATCTTGTTGATAGCAAATACCATTGGCACACCGGCAGCCTGAGCATGGGCAATAGCCTCCTTGGTAGTAGGCATCACAGAGTCGTCGGCTGCGATGATGATGATGGCGATATCGGTGGCCTGAGCACCACGGGCACGCATGGCTGTAAACGCCTCGTGACCTGGAGTATCAAGGAATGTCACCTTGCGACCGCTGTTCAGAGTCACACTGTAAGCACCAATGTGCTGGGTAATACCACCCGCCTCACCGGCAATCACATTGGTATTGCGAATGTAGTCGAGCAAAGAAGTCTTACCATGGTCAACGTGACCCATCACAGTTACGATTGGAGCACGTGGAACCAAATCGTTCTCATCATCCACTTCCTCGCTGACAGCTTCCTGAACCTCTGCGCTGACATATTCGGTCTTGAAGCCGAACTCCTCAGCCACCATATTGATGGTCTCTGCATCCAGACGCTGGTTGATAGATACCATGATTCCAACACCCATCAAGGTAGAGATAACCTGAGTAACGCTGATATCCATCATCGTAGCCAATTCGCTTACGGTAACGAACTCTGTGAGTTTCAGTATCTTACTCTCCTTCTGCTCCTGACGAACCTGGTCCTGAAGTTTCTCCTGCACAGCCTCGCGCTTTTCCTTACGGTACTTAGCACCCTTCTTGTTCTGGCTCTTGCTTGTAAGACGAGCAAGGGTTTCCTTTACCTGGCGTGCTACAGCCTCGTCGTCGACCTCTATCTGACGCTGGTTATTGCCCTTATTGTTATTGTTCTTATTCTTGTTTTTATTCTTTTTCTTGCCGCCACCATTATTGTTATTGTTCTGGTTGCCGCCATTGTTATTGTTGTTCTTGCCGTTATTGCCCTGCGAAGACTCAGCATTGATGTCTACACGCTCCTTATTGATGCGCACACGCTTCTTACGCTCGCTATGCTGCTGGGCAAACTTGTCCTCACGCTCCTTACGGCGCTCCTCCTTGGTCTTCTTCTTAGGACGAGTGCTCTGATTAAGGGTAGAAAGGTCTATCTTTCCGAGCACCTTAGGCTCATTGGCAGCAAACTTCTGCTCGCTCTTCAGTGTGAAGACCGTATTGGTTGCAGCTGGCTGAGCTGCTACAGGCTGACTGGCAGCCTTTTCTTCCTTAGCTTCAGGCTTGCTTTCCTTCACCTCAGGCTTTCTTTCCTTAGCTTCTGGCTTGTTGACAGGCTTGACTTCCACCTTTTCAGACTTATTTTCCGCCTTAACTTCTGGCTGCTTGGCAACAGACTCTACATCAGACTTCTGAGTTTTTTCTACTACAGGAGCTGTCTCAACAGGCTTTTCCTCCTTCTTAGGAGCATTGTTTACTGGCGCAGGACTGACGGCAGCAGTCTCTGTTTCCTTCGCCTCTGTCTTTTTAGGAGCAGCAGACTGAGCAGCATTTGCCTTGCCGATTTGGTCCAGGTCAATCTTGCCCAGCGGCTTAAACTGCTGCTGGCGGCTTGACTCGAGGATGCTTTCGGCGCGGTTGTCCTTAGGCTCTGGTGCACGCTTCTTCTCTTTGGTCTTCTTAGTGAAGAGCTTTTCTGCCTGATTACGAACTTCCTTATCCTGACTGAAGGCATCATTGAGCGCCTTATATTGTTCGTCGCTCAACTTGAAGTTCAGTTCGGCTTTCACCTCCCCTAATTCGTTTCTTTTTTCCAGGAATTCAACTGCCGTCTGAAGTCCTATGTTCAATTCACGTAGTGCTTTGTTTAATCTGATGCTCATATTTATACTTTCTATCTCCTTCTTTTATATTTATTAATTTTCGAACTCGGCACGCAATACCTTCAAAACGCTGTCAACAGTCTCCTCTTCGAGGTCTGCCTTCTCAATCAGCATGTTGCGTGGAGCCTTCAGCACCTGCTTGGCGGTATCGAGACCAATACCCTTGATGGCATCAATCACCCACTGGTCAATTTCGTCAGAGAACTCGTCCAGATAGATATCCTCATCAGCATCTGCCTCATTGATTTCACGGAACACATCGATGGTGTACTCGGTGAGCATGGAAGCCAACTTGATGTTCATACCGCCACGACCAATAGCCAAACTTACCTCCTCTGGCTGCAAATACACCTCTGCCTTGTGATTTTCCTCGTCGATATTGACAGAGGTAATCTGGGCAGGAGCCAACGCACGCTGGATGAAGAGCTTGATGTTGCTTGAGTAATTGATAACGTCGAGGTTCTCGTTGCAAAGCTCGCGCACGATACCATGTACACGGCTTCCCTTTACACCGACACAGGCTCCTACTGGGTCTATGCGCTCATCAAAAGACTCTACTGCTATCTTGGCACGCTCGCCAGGCATACGTGCTATGCGACGGATGGCAATAAGACCATCATTGATCTCAGGCACTTCGGCCTCGAGGAGTCGCTGCAAGAAGATGGGAGCTGTACGGCTGAGGATAATCTTTGGATTGTTGTTCTCGTTGTCCACTCTCAGGATGACGGCACGCACGGTCTCACCTTTACGATATACGTCGGCAGGAATCTGCTCTGACTTAGGCAGGATCAACTCATTGTTCTCATCGTCTACAATGAGCACTTCGCGCTTCCATACCTGATATACCTCACCAGAGATAACCTGACCCACACGGTCCTTGTACTTGTTGTACAATGAGTCATGCTCCAGCTCGAGAATCTTGGACGCCAATGTCTGACGAAGGTTCAGGATGGCACGACGGCCAAACTTATTGAAATCAACCTTCTCGCTCACATCCTCGCCAACCTCGTAGTCAGCCTGGATCTTGCGTGCCTCAGCCAATGGGATCTCTTTGTTCTCATCCTCCACCTCGCCATCTGCAACAACCACACGGTTGCGGTAGATTTCGAAGTCACCCTTGTCTGGGTTTACGATGACGTCGAAGTTTTCATCACTACCGAAAATCTTGGCAAGCACATTGCGGAAGCTTTCCTCCAACACGCTCACCAATGTAGTACGGTCGATATTCTTGGTTTCTTTAAACTCGCGGAATGTATCAATCATACTCGCAGTTTCTTCTTGCATTTTCTTTACTGCCATAGCTTATTTGAAACTTATTACGTATTTTGTATATTTTACCTTATCCATCTGATAGGTATGCAGCACGTCCTGCTTCACAGGGCGCTTCTTGCCTTCTACCTTTACTTTCTCCTCAACACTCACACTGAAGTCGTTGCCATCTACAGAATGCAGAATGCCCTTCACCTTCTTGCCATCAGCATCGAGCACCTCCACCTCCTTACCGATGAAGTTGACGTACTGCTGTGGTACCTTGAAAGGCTGCCCAAGTCCTGCTGAACCAACTTCCAACTCATAGTCCTCCTCATCACGATTCAAGTGGTCCTCTATAAATCTGCTCAGGGCCACACAGTCCTCTATCCACACACCATCGGCATGATCTATTTCAACGACAATCTTGTCGTCAGGACTGATTTCAATGCTTACCAAGAAATATTCCTTGTCTTGGAGCCATTCGTCAACTATTTTTTTTACGACGTTTTTATCTATCATATATTTCTTATTAAAATAAAATGAGGAACTCTTTGTGAGCCCCTCATTCCACTGAACGTTGCAAAATTACGATTTTTTTTGGTTCTGACCAAAGTTTTTTTAATATTTTATTCTACAACATGCACATTTTTAATCATTTGTGTACCTTTTCGCCCTCTTTTTCGCTGGGCCTCAGGAGTTTTTTATATTCTTCGGGCGTATTGAGTAATCTGACAGCTTCCTTCACCTGCTTGTCATAACGTAAGGAATTTCTGATAGCTCCACCCTGATAATAGTAGGCTGCCACAATATCATTTTCGAGCAAGCGCTTGATGTACTGCTTGTTATAGTCGAGATCCTTGGCCACATTGTGACTCAGTTTCTTGGCAAGGGCATCGAATTCTGGCTTCGCATCATCATAATAACCTTCAAAACGGGCCAGTTTCATCAGGTCTTTCAGATACTTCTCCGTCTCTCTGTCATACTTGAAGTCGGCTTTCAGTACACGAGCCTTAAACTCCTCGTAATCAGCATCGGTAAGAGCAAAATCCTTGGCCGGAGCTATCGTAGGATGCTTGGCTATATAATCCACTTCGTAGTTGAGCATCAGCTCGTTACTGTCGCGTGCTCCTGCCAGATAGTAAGCGATATTGGGCAGCGAGTCGGGCTTCACCTCTACATCTGGCTTCACGCCGCCACCATCACGTACCTCACGTCCTCCTGCTGTATAGAACACCTTGGTAAGCGAATCGGGCACATGCTCCACATATCCACCCTTGGCATGCTTGTAGTTGAGAGCCTGCACGCATCGCCCGCTGGGAATGTAATACTTGCTCGTGGTAAGTTTCATCTGTCCATTGTAAGGCAAGTCCATCGTAGCCTGAACAAGTCCCTTTCCATACGTGCGCGTACCTAATATAATAGCACGATCATAATCCTGCAGGCTTCCACTCAATATCTCGGCTGCGCTGGCAGTATTTCCGCTCACAAGCACCACGATAGGCATCAGCGTATCAATAGGCTCCACCGTGGTTTTGTATTCATTGTTGGCACGCTGCAGCTTACCCTTCATCGTTAGCACGACCTTATCCTTGGGCAAGAACATATTCACAATGCTCACCGCCTCACTTACAGAGCCTCCGCCATTGTTACGCAAGTCGAAGACAAGTTTCTTGGCTCCCTGCTTCTTCAAGTCGATAAAAGCACGGCGCACATCCTTGGCACACTGGTCGGTAAAGGAGTTGAAATTAATATAACCTATTCCACCGTCCAACAACCCATAATAAGGAAGAAATGGCATCTGTATGGTGCGTCGGGTGAGCTTCACCTTCATCACCTTGCCCGTACTTGGGCGCTTCACCTTAAGAATAAACGACGTGCCAGGCTCTCCGCGAAGACGGTCGCTCACATAGCTCACCTCCTTGCCCTTCATCGTAGAGTCGTTAATACTCAGAATGATGTCACCCTTCTTAAGTCCTGCCTCCTGGGCTGGCATTCCCTCGTAAGGCTCGTTGATAACTGTATAACCCAACTGATAGTTGTATCTCACTACCGAACCTATACCAGCATACTTGCCCGTAAGCATATTCTTGAGTTCCTTCACTTCCGACTCCGGATAATACTCTGTGTATGGATCAAGGCTCCGCAACATGGCATTGATGCCGTTGCCTATCACCTCATCAGCATCGAGTGTATCCACATACATCATATCCAAATTCTTATAGATAGACGTAAAGACATCCATATTCTTAGCTACCACAAAGTCGTGATTTTTCTCCTTTTGTGCCCATGCAGGCATGGCGAGTACCATGCAAGCACCATTACATATAATTTATTTATCATCTCGTTTATTTATTTCTAAAAACTACACTATGCGTTGAAATACGCCTTTCGCCTACAAAAATACTCATTTATATCCTAAAAAGAAGCCTAAATCACAAAAAAATGATGTTTTTTTACTGAAAATTCATTTTTTTCTAAAAAAAAATTTGGTGGAATAAAAAAAAAGTCACTACCTTTGCAAACGCAAATGAGAAATCATTTACCTCTAATGCTTCAATAGCTCAGTTGGTTAGAGCACCTGACTGTTAATCAGGGGGTCGTTGGTTCAAGCCCATCTTGAAGCGCATCAAGCAAAGCCTTGCAAGTCATAAACTTGCGAGGCTTTATTGTTTTTATACATTTCTAAGTTGCGCCCTACCTGTAAGGTAGGGTGTTCAAAATCTATCAATTTTTCGACACGTTTTTTTTGCACCGAAATACAAGTTAATTCGCACGAAATCAACGTGTTAAGGATTCAAAAATGTAACATTTTTTAGTTCTGCGCAATATTCGTGTCGATAATTATTGAAATATCAGTTAGTTAAACCGATTATTCGACTAAAAAACGTGCCAAATTTTAAACGGATTTTGAACACCCTACCTGTAAGGGCAAAAGCCTTATAAATTATTAGGAGTTTCAAAGCTTTTGCCCTTACAGGACGTCAAGTTTGCGTCCGTAATAACCCAGGGCGATACCCTGGGCTAAGAGCTTCTGCCCCTTCAGGCGTGTGGGGCAAAAACTTGCGAAACTTCAGTAATGAGCCCACTTCAAAAAGTAGTTTTTTGGTTCTTTTCCCTACAAAATGCCATTTGATTATCAGATGGTTACATATGAAGAAATTATCAAAAATGACTTTTTCAAGTGGGTTCAGTAATAATCATGTTCTAATGGAAGAAGTAAAGAATATAGGTAAAGTTGCAGGTTGTTTAATAGTTTTTTTGAAAGAAAAGTCTCAAAGTATCATTATTAACTTAAAAATCTTTGTAATACATTGATTGACAGGTGTATATAATAAATGATACTTTTTGTGTTTTGTTGCAAAAAGTATCATAAAAGTATCATAAAAGTCTCATTTTAGGCTGATTTTTTTGGCTTTTTTAGCCTTTTCCCAGTCTTCTGCTTTATCTTTTCTTTATCAGATGCTTCATTCCATCGGAGAAACGTTTGTGGATCAATTGCGTCATGTTTGCCAATTTTCGTCCGAATCAAATCAAGCTGCTTACTTTCAACGATGAACCGATCTGCTTTTTCAGAAAGTAGATTATCTCGGCGGCAGGATAGAGATGTGCATCCATGCAGGTATTCTTCATTATGTTTTCTTTGAATGCTTGTTGGAAATAGAAATGATAGCGCCCAAATAAATTTTATTATTTGGGCATTCGTTGCCCACCGTATTGGCAGTGTGTGCCCAAGGCTTGTTCTGTTGATGCCCGCTGGTTGTTCAGCGGATGCCCATACGTTGGTCCATAAGGGATCATGCGGTGGGCATGAACTTCTTTAACCTCTTTAACTTCCCATTTGCGTAAGTTGGCTTAATGATTGATTATCTTAATAACGTGGAATAAGGTAAAATGCTGCATCGAAAATGATATTTTTCGCTTAAAATGAGACTTTTATGATACTTCTATGATACTTTATGTTATATTTCAAGAGAAGTCTCATTATTGATAACTGGTATTATATCAATTAGTTATAACGATATTGAATATCAAAAAATGATACTTTGATACATTTTCATCAAAAAAACAAATTAACGTGCATGAACCATATTAATTTAGCCAACCATCTACAGAATCTTATTTATTACAAGGATGAGTATCGCTTATTCTATCCAAGAACACCTGCAGATAGCCGGCATAATATAACGGAACTGAAAAAGGGCACGCTTCTTTTGGAAACGTGCCCTATATATAATAATGTATAATACGGATTATTCTACATCATTGTTGTGGTCGAGAGAATCGTTGAAATCTCTTGGAGCCTGCTCCTCACCGCGATGCTCATAACGACGAGGCTGACGAGCTGGACGCTCACCACGGCCCTCATGACGGTCATCGCGACGTGGACGACGCTCACCACGCTCAGGACGTGGACGACGCTCACGCTCTACATAACCCTCTGGCTTCTCCATCAATACACGATGAGAGAGCTTGTACTTACCAGTCTTAGGATCAATCTCCATCAACTTCACCTTGATCTTGTCGCCTTCCTTGATACCAGCCTCTTCAACTGTCTCAAGACGCTTCCAGTCGATCTCAGAGATATGGAGCAAACCATCCTTACCTGGCAGAATCTCTACGAAGCAACCGTAAGGCATGATTGAACGAACTGTACCCTCGTACACCTCACCAACCTCAGGAACAGCTACGATAGCCTTGATCTTAGCCAAAGCTGCATCGATAGAATCCTTGTTAGGAGCAGATACCTGTACGTGACCCTTACCTTCAGTCTCCTCGATAGTGATAGTAGCACCAGTATCCTCCTGCATCTGCTGGATGATCTTACCACCAGGACCGATGACGGCACCGATGAACTCCTTAGGAATATCGAGAGCTACAATACGTGGAACCTGTGGCTTCATCTCAGCACGTGGCTCAGAGATAGTCTCCATCATGCAGTTAAGGATGTGCTCACGACCAGCCTTAGCCTGCATCAAAGCCTCCTCGAGGATTTCGAAGCTCAAGCCATCGCACTTGATATCCATCTGTGTAGCGGTCAAACCATCACGGGTACCTGTGGTCTTAAAGTCCATATCACCCAAGTGGTCCTCATCACCGAGGATATCGCTGAGGATAGCATACTTGTCCTCACCTGGGTTCTTGATAAGACCCATGGCAATACCAGAAACTGGCTTCTTCATAGGAACACCAGCATCCATCAGGGCGAGTGTACCTGCACACACTGTAGCCATAGAAGAAGAACCGTTAGACTCCAAAATCTGGCTTACCAAACGTACTGTGTAAGGGAAGTCGGCAGGAATCTGACCCTTCAAACCACGCCATGCCAAATGACCATGACCAATCTCACGACGACCTACGCCACGCTGAGCCTTAGCCTCGCCTGTTGAGAATGGAGGGAAGTTATAGTGGAGGAGGAAGCGCTGGTAGCTCTTCTCGAGCACACCGTCGATAAGCTTCTCATCCATCTTGGTACCGAGAGTACATGTAGAAAGAGACATTGTCTCACCACGCTGGAAGATAGCGCTTCCGTGAGGCATTGGCAGAGGAGATACCTCGCACCAGATAGGACGGATATCTGTAGTAGCACGACCATCAAGACGCAAGCCCTCATCGAGGATGCAACGACGCATAGCATCGCGCAAAACGTCATCATAGTAGCGAGTAGCCTCAGCATGCTTCTCTTCGAGTTCATCCTCAGAAAGATCGGCATGTGCTGCGTCATACTTCTCGAGGAAGTCAGCCAAAACCTTGTCGAAAGCATCCTGACGTGCATGCTTCTCCAAAGCCTGATGATTGATATCATAAGCTGGCTTGTAAAGCTCAGACTTGATCTGCTCACGGAGTTCCTCGTCGTTAACCTCGTGGTCATACTCACGCTTCACGTCAGTACCTTCTCCTTAGCCAACTCATACTGGAGCTCGCACATAGGCTTGATAGCCTCGGCAGCCACCTTGAGGGCACCGATAAGATCCTGCTCTGAAACTTCCTTCATCTCGCCTTCCACCATCATGATGTTGTCCTTAGTGGCACCAACCATGATGTCCATGTCGGCCTCTTCCATCTGCTGGAAGGTAGGGTTAACAACATACTCGCCATTGATACGAGCCACGCGAACCTCTGAGATATAGTACTCGAAAGGAATATCTGAACAAGCCATGGCAGCTGAAGCAGCAAAACCAGCAAGAGCATCTGGCTGGTCAACACCATCGGCTGAAAGCAACATTACCTGTACATAGACTTCTGCATGGTAGTTAGAAGGGAAAAGTGGACGCAAGGCGCGGTCCACAAGGCGAGAGGTAAGGATTTCCTCATCGCTGGCTTTGCCTTCGCGCTTGGTGAAACCACCAGGGAAACGACCTGCAGCACTGTACTGCTCACGATAATCTACTTGCAAAGGCATAAAATCTGTACCCGGAACTGCATCCTTTGCTGCACAAACAGTTGCGAGAAGCACTGTGTTACCCATGCGGAGAACCGCAGCACCATCAGCCTGTTTTGCAACTTTTCCGGTCTCAATTGTGATGGTTCTTCCATCAGGCAACTGAACACTTTTTGTAATTACGTTCATCTAAAAATTTAAAAACTTATTGTTTTGTCTAACATCTAATATATAAAACGGCGCAAAGATACCTCTTTTATTATTAATAAGCAAAGAAAACCACATTTATTTTCAAGTTTTTTGAATATTTTATTCTTTGCTGATGGTTTATTCCGATTTTATTGCTACCTTTGCAACCGATAATTTGCAAAATAACAAGACACATGAAGATAACCAAACTCTATTCAGCTGCGGTCGTAGTAATGGCTGCACTGACTTTTGCTTCTTGCAACAACAAGAAGTTCCACATCAACGGAAACATTACCGAGGCGAAAGACTCCATGCTCTATCTGGAGAACATCAGCCTCGACGGACCTGTAGCTATCGACTCTGTAAAGCTCGGTGAAGACGGTTCTTTTGCCTTCGAGGAAACAGCCAAAGACTCAGTATGTCCTGACTTCTATCGCCTGCGCATTGCCGGACAGACCATCAACCTCTCCATCGACTCCACAGAAACCATCAGCGTGAAGGCTGCATACCCAAGCATGAGCTACCAGTATACAGTGGAAGGTTCAGAAAACTGCAGCACCATCAAGGAGCTGTCACTCAAGCAGATGAAACTGCAGGCTCTCGTCAACGAGATAGCCCAAAATCCTAATGTAGGTGTCGACTCTGCCGATGTCATCATCGACCGTGCCATCAATGCCTACAAGCAGGATATCAAGACCAACTATATCTTCAAGGCTCCTATGATGGCATCATCTTACTATGCTCTGTTCCAGACTCTGCAGGTAGGACGTGTGAACACTCTTATCTTCAACCCACGCAACAACAAAGACGACGTCAAGGTATTCGCGGCAGTAGCTACAAGCTGGGACACTTACTATCCCAATGCCGAACGCGGAAAGAACCTGCACAACATTGCCATACAGGGCATGAAAGACATACGCATCATTGAGAACCAGATGGCAGCACAGCAACTCGATGCCAGCAAGGTACAGGTGAACGGAGTCATCGAACTCGCCCTGCAAGACAACAAGGGTGTGACACGCAAACTCACCGACCTGAAAGGTAAGGTGGTTCTGCTCGACTTCCATTTTTTTGCCGGCGAACAGAGCACCAAGCGAATCATGATGCTCCGCGAGCTATACAACAAGTACCATGCAGCAGGATTTGAGATCTATCAGGTATCAGTCGATCCCGACGAGCATTTCTGGAAGACATCCACAGCCGCCCTGCCATGGATAAGCGTACGCGATGAAGACGGCATTCAGGGAGCAAGTGTGGCTAAGTACAACGTACAGAGCATCCCTACTTTCTTCCTTATTGACAGAAGTAACACATTGCGCTCTCGCGATGTACAGATCAAAGACCTTGATGCAGCAATCAAAGCATTGCTGTAAGGGGTCTCCCCCATTCTTTCACAACACCCCTTCACCGCACACCCCTTTTTATTCTCCTATAAGACAGATGTTTATATCCATATAGAGGAAAACACTGAACCAAAATAAACATAAACCTAAAAAGGCAAAAGATGAGACTTTTCATGACACAACACTTTTGGTGCCTACAACCGCTTCGACAACATCGAGGGATTCGAGATTGCAGGCAAGGACAATGTGTTCCATCCTGCTACAGCCCGCCATTTCTGGCAGCCAGGCAACGACACGTGGAATGAATGTATCACCGTGGTAAGCCCTGAGGTAAAGAAAACTGTTGCCCTGCGCTATTGTTTCAAGAACTTCCAGCTCGGCAACATGGCAAATGCAGGTGGACTGCCTCTATTCCCATTCCGCACAGACAACTGGTAAACTATCAAACAAGAATAAAACACAACCCATCATGGAGCATCCTCTAAGCAAATTCAAATTCTGCCCTATCTGCGGTTCAACACACTTCGAAATCAACAACTTCAAAAGCAAGAAGTGCGGAAGTTGCGGATTCACATACTATGCCAATCCAAGCAGCGCCACCGTAGCCTTTATCATGAATGAGAAAGACGAGCTATTGGTAGTAAGGCGCAAGAACGAGCCAGCCAAGGGCACTCTCGACTTACCTGGAGGATTCGTAGACATGGAGGAGACGGGCGAAGAAGGGGTTATGCGCGAAGTAATGGAAGAGACAGGACTGGAGCTACATCCGTAGCCTACCAGTCAGTATCCCCAACCTTTATCTCTATTCTGGGCTCACCATCCACACACTCGATATGTTTTATATAGTAGAAGTGAAAGACCTCTCACATATCGAGGCAAAAGACGACGCTGCAGAATACCTGTGGATTCCTCTGAACGAGATACGGATAGAGGAGTTTGGTCTGCGTTCCATCCGTCAGGGGCTCAGCCGGTTTCTAAAAAAGTCCTGAAGAGAAAAAGCTAAAATTGAAAGTACAAACTGCCATTCATGTTTCACCACATGTCTGGCTTTTTTGTTGATGCCTTTATTCCAAAAAAAGACTTGACTATTACAACAAGACAAAAAGCAGAAAAACCTGCCTTTTACCCTCATAAGACCGATTTTAGAGCCTAAAACATTAAAAAAGCAAAAAAAATCCCCATATAATAAGGTATAAGCAAAAAGTTTACTTACTTTTGCCAACCGAAAGAAAAATTGTATATAAGCTTATGCAAGAAAATTTAGTTATCGTCGAGAGCCCTGCAAAGGCCAAGAAAATCGAAGAGTACTTAGGAAAAGACTATAAGGTTATGTCCTCTTACGGTCATATACGCGACTTGAAAAAGAGGGAATTGAGTATAAACGAGCAGACCATGGAACCAGATTACGAGATTCCAGAAGAGAAGAAAAAGCTCGTTACCGAATTGAAATCGGCAGCCAAGAAAGCCAAGAAGATTTGGCTGGCTTCCGATGAGGACCGCGAGGGAGAAGCCATCAGCTGGCACCTTTGCGAAGTACTCGGACTGGATGAGGAGAAAACAAACCGTATCGTTTTCCACGAGATTACCAAACCAGCCATACTGGATGCCATAGAGCACCCACGCCATCTGGACATGAACTTAGTCAATGCCCAGCAGGCACGTCGTGTACTCGACCGTATCGTAGGTTTCAAACTCTCACCCGTGCTTTGGCGTAAGGTGAAACCTGCTCTTTCTGCCGGTCGTGTGCAGAGTGTTGCAGTACGCCTCATCGTAGAGCGTGAGCGAGAGGTACAGAAATTCAAGAGTGAGCCATACTTCCGTGTGAATGCCATCTTTGCCCTCATCAATGAGAGCGGCAACGCAACCGAAGTAAAGGCTGAGCTCGACAAGCACTTCAAAACCCAGGAAGAAGTTGATGCCTTCCTCGAGAAGTGCATGGACGCACAATTTACCGTCGACGCAGTGAGCAAGAAGCCATTGAAGCGCACTCCTGCGCCTCCTTTCACAACTTCTACACTACAGCAAGAGGCTGCCCGCAAGCTGGGCTTCACCGTAAGCCAGACCATGATGATAGCACAGCGACTCTACGAAAGCGGACGTATCACATACATGCGTACCGACAGCGTCAACCTGTCTACTTTCTGTAAGGATGCCAGTGCAGCCGAGATCAAGAAGGTATATGGTGACAAATACAGCCAGACCCGCAACTATCACACCAGTTCGAAGGGCGCACAGGAAGCACACGAGGCTATCCGCCCTACAGACATGACCGCACTTACCATAGACGGAACCAATCAGGAGAAGCGACTCTACGAGCTTGTATGGAAACGCACCGTCGCCTCACAGATGGCAGACGCACAGATAGAGAAGACAACCATCAATATCGATATAGACAACACTACAGAGAAGTTTGTCGCCAACGGCGAGGTAGTTGTCTTTGATGGTTTCTTGAAAGTTTACCGCGAATCAACCGATGAGGAGGAAAACGGCGAGGAGTCTTCACACATCCTGCCAGCCATGCGTCATGGCGACAAGCTGCAGCGCCGTGAGATAACAGCCACCGAGCGATTCTCTATGGCTCCTGCAAGATATACAGAGGCGAGTCTTGTAAAGAAACTCGAGGATCTCGGCATTGGCCGTCCTTCTACCTATGCACCAACCATCAGCACCATTCAGCAACGTGAGTATGTGCAGAAAGGTGACAAGAGTGGCACAGAGCGTTCATATACAGTCAGCACACTGAAGGGCATCAAGGTGACACAGAAGTTCAAGAAGGAAATGGCCGGCTCAGAGAAAGGCAAACTGCTGCCTACAGATATCGGCATCGTGGTCAACGACTTCCTGATGAAGAACTTCCCCGACATCATGGACTACAACTTTACTGCCAATGTGGAGAAAAAGTTTGATGATATCGCAGAGGGCAATACCGAGTGGAATAAATGGATGAAGAAATTCGACCAAAGCTTTGAACCCGAAGTGGACAAGGTGATAAATGCACGCAGTGAGCATAAAGCCGGCGAGCGTTCACTGGGAGTCGACCCAAAGAGCGGACGCCCTGTATTCGTCAAGATAGGACGTTTCGGACCAGTGGCACAGATTGGATCTGCCGAAGATAAGGAAAAGCCTCTCTTCGCACAGTTGCCTGCCGACAAGAGTATTGAGACCATCACACTCAACGAGGCTATCGAGCTCTTCAAGCTTCCTCGCGAGGTAGGCGAATATGAGGGAACACCTGTTACCATCGGTGCAGGTCGCTTTGGCCCTTACGTTCTCCACAATAAGAAGTATGTTTCCATCCCGAAGGACGAAGACCCAATGAACCTTACACTCGAAAGAGCCATTGAGTTGATAAGAGAGAAACGAGAGAGTGAGCAGAAACGCCACATCAAAGTGTTCGATGAAGATACCAAGCTCGAGCTGCTGAACGGCCGCTACGGTCCCTACATTGCCTATGATGGAAAGAACTACCGCATTCCCAAGAACAAGCAGACTCATGTAGAGGAACTCTCATATGAAGAGTGTATGAACATCATCAAAGAGGCTCCAGAGCCTAAAGCAAGCCGTCGTAAGTAAGCCTATGAAGTCGATTATCATCATCGGATATATGGGCGCCGGAAAGACAACAGTCGCAAAGCCCTTGCCAAGGAGTTGGGCGTCATGTTCTACGACCTCGACTGGTATATCGAAACTCGCATGCACAAGACCGTCAAGGAAATCTTCGACGAGAAAGGCGAAGAGGGATTCCGTATCATTGAGCACAACATGCTGCACGAAGTAGCCGAGTTCGAGAACGTTGTTGTAAGTTGCGGGGGCGGGACACCCTGCTTTTTTGACAACATGGACTATATGAACCAGTTGGGAACCACCGTCTATCTGAAGGCTACTCCCGAGACTCTCCACGCCCATCTGCAGATGGGCAAGGGCGTGCGACCACTGCTGCTAAACAAGACCCCCGAGGAGGTGGAAACCTTCATCAAGGAACAACTCAAACGGCGAGAGCCCTTCTATCTGAAGGCACAGCACATCTTCGACATCGATGTAATCGACGATTACGACAAGATACAGAATACGGTAAAAAAACTGCGCCTGCAGTTGGGTATATAAAAAACCTCGGAATCAGGCTTCAAGCCGAAGGCTACAACGAGGCTACAAACTGAAACAACCCAATTAAAATATAACACATCACAACAAAACTACATTCATTCCAGAAGAAAAGAAATGAAGAAATGGACTATTGAAGACTCGAATGAACTCTACAACATCAAAGGTTGGGGCACTTCTTACTTTGGCATCAACGAAAAAGGAGATGTCTATGTAACTCCATGCAAAGACAACACGCAGATAGACCTGCGAGACGTCATGGACGAGTTAGCCCTGCGAGACATCACGGCTCCCGTGCTGCTCCGATTCCCCGACATTCTCGACAATCGTATCGAAAAGACTGCCAGTTGCTTCCAAAAAGCCAAGGAGGAATATGGATACAAAGGCGAAAACTTTGTCATCTATCCTATCAAGGTCAACCAGATGCAGCCGGTCGTAGAGGAAATCATATCGCATGGCAAAAAGTTCAATCTCGGTCTTGAGGCTGGCTCTAAGCCAGAACTCCACGCTGTCATTGCCGTACAGTGCCAGAGCGACTCGCTCATCATCTGCAACGGATACAAGGACGAAAGCTATATCGAACTGGCTCTCCTCGCACAGAAGATGGGCAAGCGTATCTTCATCGTAGTAGAAAAACTCAACGAGCTCGATATCATTGCCAAGACTGCAAAAAAACTCAACGTAAGACCCAATATCGGAATACGTATCAAGTTGGCCTCATCAGGCTCTGGCAAGTGGGCTGACAGTGGCGGCGATGCATCCAAGTTTGGTTTGACAAGCGCAGAGTTGCTCACAGCACTCAACAAGATCGATGAGATGGGGCTGCACGACTGCCTACGGCTCATACACTTCCACATCGGAAGCCAGATTACCAAAATACGACGCATACAAACAGCCTTGCGCGAGGCTGCACAGTTCTATATCAACCTGCACAAGATGGGGTATAATGTCGACTTTGTTGACTGCGGAGGCGGATTGGGAGTCGACTACGACGGAACACGTTCTTCAAGCAGCGAAAGCTCCGTCAACTATTCCATCCAGGAGTATGTGAACGACTGCGTATATACGTTTGTCGACGCTGCCAACAAGAACAATATCGCACACCCTAATCTTATCACCGAAAGTGGCCGTTCCCTTTCGGCACATCATTCAGTACTCGTCATCGATGTACTCGAGACAGCCTCGCTGCCAGAGATGCCCGAGGAGTTTGAGGCCAAGGAAGAAGACCACCAGTTGGTAAAAGACCTGTATGATATCTGGGACAACCTGAACCCACGCAATATGCTCGAAGACTGGCATGACGCTGAGCAAATACGCGACGAGGCTTTGGAACTCTTCTCGCATGGCATCGTCGACCTCAAGACAAGAGCCGAGATAGAAGCCATGTACTGGAGTGTATGCCATGAGATTAACAATCTGGCAAAGCACATGAAACACATCCCTGAAGAACTGCGAGGACTCGACAAACTGCTTGCCGACAAGTATTTCTGCAACTTCTCGCTCTTCCAAAGTCTGCCAGACAGTTGGGCCATCGACCAACTCTTCCCTATCATGCCTATACAGCGACTCAACGAGCGCCCTGTAAGAAAAGCCACCTTACAGGACATCACCTGCGACAGCGATGGAAAAGTAGCCAACTTTGTGACCGATGGCCATATTGGTAATGTACTTCCGCTGCACGCACTCAAGAACAACGAGCCTTATTACCTCGGTGTCTTCCTCGTAGGAGCCTACCAGGAAATATTGGGCGACATGCACAACCTGTTCGGTGACACCAATGCGGCGCATATATCAGTAAAGGACGGCAAGTACAACATCGATCAGATCTTCGACGGTGAGACTGTGGAAGAGGTTCTCGACTACGTGCAGTACAACCCCAAGAAACTCGTCCGCCAATTGGAGCAGTGGGTTACCAAAAGTGTGAAAGAAGGTAAGATTTCACTCGAAGAGGGTAAGGAATTCCTTGCAACCTATCGTAACGGACTCTTCGGATATACTTACCTGCAGTAAACAGATAATCAAGATTCCTCATACAGAGGGCATATCAAAGTCTTAATAGGCTATTGATATGCCCTCTTTCTTTTCTTAGAAAGTGAACAGAAGCCATATAGGCAACCAACATTGGTCACAATAGAAGCCTCAAGCTGGTCATAATAGACGACAAACGTTGGTCATAATAGACGACCCATAATAGGCATAACAGACTATCATCGCTGACTATTATAACGTGATGGTTTAAGCCACCAACATGTTTCTTTGCAGAGATATGAAGGGCAACTTCATTTGTGGCTATAGACTTTTAAGTAGTCAACTATAAGTATGACTAAAAATAAGTAAGTCAACGTGAATTATAAATAAGTAATACCTGAGTCAACTCATATTATCAATAACACTTAGAGTGGGCAACTAAAATCATTAAACCACAAATAAAAGTTCTATTCAAAGCCTCAGGGCAAACGCATCAAATCATTTACCTTTTAACATATAAATATTAATGTTGTATCTTATTGAATATTAACTATTTACATTTGCTTATACCAAAAATATTTTGTATCTTTGTAAAGAATAATTAA
>ENA-OQER01000203-OQER01000203.1-human-gut-metagenome-genome-assembly--contig:-NODE-203-length-33242-cov-10.354945_pt1 | contig 33242 bp, 38 predicted proteins | sample MGYA00242797_ERZ504639 | MGnify/ENA primary metagenome ERZ504639 (study PRJEB26092, sample SAMD00036306) | human gut metagenome | host: Homo sapiens | study: EMG produced TPA metagenomics assembly of... | reverse complement strand
CATAGACATAAAAGAGACAAGCATTGTCACGAAAGCGGCTTATCAAAGAGAACCCTTCTTTCTTTATCCCATTAACAAATGTACTTGTAGAGAAGTAAGCATCTGCAACTATGAGGGTTGAGAGTTTGAGAAGTTCCTTGCGGTAACGCTTAATGACGCTGATATAGAAATCTGCCATAGTCTTGTTTCTAAGACTCAGTTCTTTATTACTTAGCGACTGGTGTGCTTTTAACATCATGCAGTCTTTGGCATCAATATCAATGAGGCCAATACCCATGATTTCGAGACCATGTTTAACAGACTGTGCACATCCCGACCAAAAACGACCGATATGTGGAGTCTTCTTGCCAGCTTTGCTGATGTAGCTGGGATCAATGGCAATAGCCATCTTCCCTGTTTACCAAAGAAGCGCTTGGCAAGTGAGACATTAAGTTTGAGCCAGTCAATGCTTTTCGACTTTTTTAAGCCGAATGCGTTGCGATAGGTTTGCTCAACATGCGAGCCATACCTCCCCATTTGGGTGAAATTTATCTTTCTTGGTATTACCATGAACAAAATTATCACCTCGATGAGTATTTTCTCGAAACTTTTTGTTAACTTTGCAGCCGAATCTTCAACTGCATCTTTAAAGATATCCATATATTGGTCAAGTCCTGTATTCATATAATTTTGCGTTTGTCGTGATTTGCAAAGTTACTGAAAATCAGCGACTTGACCAACTTTTATAGTTAAGTTTTCATAAGCATTTCTTAATATAAGTTATTGATTTACAGACGATTAAATATTAATTTAACGCAGTATTGATTTTAAAACCTTTGCAAAAATATGGACAGTCTTCTATAGACAAACCATCCATAGAAAAAGAATGTAAATTTTTGTTTTTTGGATGGGTCAGTTATTATAAGGGGATAGATCTTTTAATAGATGCTTTTGAAAATGTATCAAAGAAAGTTTCAAAGAACATTTCTTTGTCTATATATGGAAGAGTTGGAGATAATTGGCAAGAATGGACAAAACATATAAAAACGGCTAGTTTGTATAATATGCAAATACGTTTTTTTTGAAGATAGTGAAGTTCCTGAAATTTTTCAATCCCATCATTACTTAGTTCTTCCATATAGGCAGGTAACTCAGTCAGGACCTTTTTCGGTAGCTTTAGAATATGGCTTGCCAACAATAGCCTCGAATATTGGTATATTTTCAAATATAATCAGTAATGAGAAAAATGGTTTTCTATTTACAAAAGAAAGTGTTAGTGAGTTAGAAAAATGTTTGGAGAAAGCATTACACTATAATGAAATAGAATACCAAAATCTATCTTCTCGTATACGTTTGTTAAAGGATAAACTATATAATGAAGAGAAAACATTAGCTAAATTAGAAAAAATTATTAATTTATTATGATAAATTTATTTGTTCCTGGTCGCTTGTGCCTTTTTGGTGAACATAGCGACTGGGCAGGAAAGTATCGCTCGATGAATAGCGCCTTGGTGGCTGGTGAGGCCATCGTCACGGGAACGGAACAAGGTATATTCGCAACAGTAGAGAAATCGGAGAACTTTGAGATGACATCATCGGCATCTTCCTTGCAAGAGGTATGGGATGATTTTGAGTGCCCAATGAATGCCGAGGCATTAAAAGATGTCGCTCATTCTGGCTCTTTCTTTTCTTATTGTGCTGGTGTGGCTAGTTATATGCTCGAATGGTACAAAATTGGAGGGGCAAAAATTCATATCACTGATATGACACTTCCTCTGAAGAGTGGCCTTTCCTCCAGTGCTGCCATTTGTGTGCTCGTTTGTAGGGCATTCAATGAGCTGTATGATTTGAATCTTTCTACTATGGGAGAGATGAATATTGCCTATGTGGGCGAGTTGAGAACGGCTTCTCGTTGTGGGCGCTTGGATCAAGCTTGTGCTTTTGGCGTGCGTCCTGTATTGATGAAGTTTGATGGTGAGGAGATAGATGTCAATCGACTCAATGTAAAGAAAAACCTTTATTGGGTATTTGCAGACTTGAATGCTTCCAAAGACACTGTCAAGATTCTGAAAGACTTGAATAAGGCTTTCCCCTTTGCAGACAATGAGAAGGAGCAAGCTATACAGGATGCATTAGGCCCGATTAATCATAAGATAGTATCGAAGGCTGTCGATTATATGAAAGAAGGTGATGCAGAAGCTTTGGGTAAGTTGATGACGGAGGCGCAGACCATCTTTGACGAGAAAGTAGCACCGATGTGTCCTTCTCAGTTACAATCACCAATTTTGCATGAAACCCTCAATGATCCCTATCTCAAAGATTTGTCTTATGGAGGAAAAGGCGTAGGCTCTCAGGGAGATGGCTCCATCCAATTTCTGGCTAAGGACGAGAAATGCCAGCAGCAAATTATCGCCTATCTCAATGGACTTGGTATGTCAGCTTATGCTTTGACATTGAAAGCTCGCCATACCATACGAAAAGCGATTATCCCAGTTGCGGGCTTCGGTACTCGACTTTATCCTGCCACTCGTACGATGAAGAAAGATTTCTTCCCGATAGTGGACAAGGATGGCAAGGTGAAGCCAGTCATCTTAATACTCTTGGAAGAGCTGGTGAATAGCGGAATAGAAGAAATCTGCCTGATATTGGGTAGCGAGCAGGAACGTGAGGAATACCGACGTTATTTCGAAACACGCTTGGCTGATGAGCACTTCAACAAATTGAAGGTTGAAGACCAGAATTTCGAACGCCATATTCTGGAGATTGGAAAGCGACTGAGATATGTTTATCAGACCGAGAAACGAGGATTCGGACATGCGGTATCCCTAGCAGCCAATTTCGCAGCCAACGAACCTGTTCTTTTGTTATTGGGTGATACCATCTATCGCTCCAACAAGAGCAAACCATGTGCCTTACAACTGATGGAGGCTTATGAGAAGTATTCCAAGCCTATGATTGCTATACATTCCATACCTCTGAAGGACGTAAGTTATTATGGCATTATGTCGGGTTGTTGGGAAAATCGTGATGAGACAGTGATGAATATATCACGGTTCTGTGAGAAACCAAAAGTCTCTTATGCGGAAGACCAGCTTGCCGTCAAAATGCATAACGGAGAACAGAGATACTATTCGGTCTTCGGACAGTATGTGTTGACTCAAGAAGTCTTCGAGCAGTTGAAAAAGAACATCAACGATGGCGTGGTAAGCGAACGAGGCGAGGTGGAATTGACCACAGCCCTGGAACAAGTGAGAGGTAAATATGGATTGATGGGAGTACAGTTGGACGGAGAGATGTTCGATATGGGAATTCCTCAAGCCTATAGAAATTGTATAACAAAATTTTAAATCAAATTATGAATATATTAATATTGTATGCTGAGGTTATGCCTTATAATATTCCAGTATTTAAGGAAATAACAAAGATGGGGTATCGGCTTAATGTTGTGCAAATTGATAAGAAAAAATTGACTCCTTATAAGCCGGAGATTGAGGGTATGGAATTAAAAAATTTATCTTCATTCTCTAGTTATGGAAGCTTCAAATCTTATTGTGATTCAGTAAATCCTGTACTCATTATGGTTTCGGAGGTTATGGAAAAATGGTATTGGAAATATATTTGGCGATATTCTGTAAAGCACAATGATATTCCAGTAGTATGCGGAAGTGATGCTCAATGGACAGGAAACTTGCATAACTGGATGAAAAAGCTTGCATTCCGATTCACCTATGGTCAATCTTTTACGCATATACTTCTGCCGGTTTATGGCAAGTGGATTATGCTACAAGAATCGGTTTTAAAAGAGACCAAATACTGACACCTCTTTATTGTGCAAATAATGGACTTTACCAACAGGTTGATCTTGAAAGCAAAAAGATGTCTTTCCCTAAGCGATTTATCTTTGTCGGAAGATTGAACCCTGTAAAGGGAATTGGTAATATTATAGATGCATGGGATGGTATTGCGGATAAACAAGGCTGGAAACTAACAATGATTGGCAATGGAGATATGCAGATGAAATACAGAAACATGCAGATATAGAGCTGCGCCCATTTATGCCTCAATCAGAGATATGTAAGTTGATGAATGAATCTGGCTGTGCTTTGATCCCGTCTTTGTATGAACCATGGGGATTGGTTATTCATGAGGCAGCTGCAGCTGCAATGCCTATTATTGTGTCTAAACATTGTGGTGCAACATACAAGTTTGTTGTAAATGGATTGAATGGATATACAATAAATGAAAATAATACAGAGGAACTAAAACAGGCAATGCTTAAAATAATGAATAGTTCTTCGTCTGAACTTTATGAGATGGGTAAGCATAGCAGAAGACTTTCATATAACATTCAGCCTATTGATGTAGCATCTGCATTGGTGAGTTTGATAAAATAAAGAATTTCTTATGGCTAATTGGACAATTGAAGAAAGAAGACAGATTTGGAACAAGGGACAGGTTGTTCCTGGTTCTGATCCTGCTGTATGGCGTAAAGACCAATGCGGGGCGTTTATCAAGTGGGACATGTATGGGGATAGATCTGACCGTTATAATAATGGATGGGAGATAGACCATATAAAACCAGATTCATTGGGTGGTGCTGATGTGATAAGCAATGCTCGTCCATTGCAGTGGTATAATAATGCCAGTAGGCAGAATGGTAAGTTGACTTGCCCTATTACGGCTGAGGAGGAATAAATTATGAAGATAGTTTCATTATTCAATAATAAAGGCGGCGTAGGAAAAACTACGCTCGCTTTTCATCTTTCTTGGATTTTATCTGAAATGGGGAAAAAAGTTTTGATGATAGACTTGGATCCTCAGTGTAATCTGACTATTTGCGGTATTAAAGAGGATTATTTGGAACATATTTGGGAAGAGGAAGATCCGTTCATTGATGATTTTGGCAGTGCAAAAAAAATGGCAGATGAAGAAACCTTCAGAAAGATTAATGGAAGTCCTCGAAGTATTCACTATCTTCTTAAAACTACGGAAGATGGTATTGATGATTCTCAAATTTCGGAATTGCCACCTGCTATAATGTTAAATGGTAGATTGGGGCTTGTTCCTGGTAGATTGACAATTAATAGCTTTGAGAATGCTATTTCTAGACGTTGGAGTGATGTATATCAAGGTGATCCTTTGGCGATTCGTACGATTACAAGGATAAGAACAATTGCAGAAGCATATGCACAGCGAGACGGATATGATTTTGTCTTGATGGATACTTCTCCTAGTCTGGGTGCATTAAATAAGGTTATTATTTCTACAGTGGATGGATTTATAGTGCCTTGTCTTCCAGATATGTTTTCTATGTATGGTATTAGAAACATAGGAAGTTCTTTAAAGCAATGGAAACAAGAATTTGATACGATATATAAATTGATATCAAACAGTAAGCGTGAAAGATTTCCTAATGAATTTGTGCAATTTTTGGGATATACTATTTATAATGCAAAAAAATATCAGAAGCATTTGAATGAATGGGATTTAGCGCAAGCTCATTATAATTATGCACAAAAAATACCTTCTGTTATAGAAAAATATGTAGTAGAAGAAGTTCGTAAACACCTTTCTTCTGATATGGTGCATAACCCGATAGGTAATACGGCTGTTATGCACTCACATAATACGCTTCCTAATATGAGTCAGAAATATAAAAAACCAATTTGGGAAGTGCCTAATTGTGATTTGGATAGTGAGGATAAAAGTACAATAAAAGGAAATGCATCTTCATTGTATTATCCTACAAGGGAGAAATATAGAGTTTTTGCAGAGGCGTTTTTGGAAAGAATAGCAACTTTAGATGAATAGAATATGGTTGATATTGATGCTTTGATAGGGTTGTATGAGCAAGATAAGTATATGTATGAGAGGTTTCTTGATAGCGTACACTCTTTCTTCCTACATGAGCCATCGTTGAACCAACCACCTCTACCTGTTATTCATTCTCTGAAATGGAGATTGAAAGATCCGGAACATTTGAGGGATAAGCTTCTGCGTAAGTTGGAGAGAGGGGATGAGATTAATGAGCAAAACCTGTTTGAGAAAATCACAGATTTTGCAGGTATTCGAGTTCTTCATCTATATCAGTATCAGTTTGTCAAAATTCATAATGCCATTATGAAGTTTGTAGATGAGGGAGAATGGAAATTGGTTGAACCTCCTGTTGCTAATACCTGGGACCCTGAATCGAAGATATTCTTTGAGAGTTTGGGCTTGCAATGTAATGTCCGTGATACTTATTATACAAGTATTCATTATGTTGTAAAACCAAACAATGAGCATAGCCATGTATGTTGCGAGATTCAGGTTCGGACCTTGTTTGAGGAGATTTGGGGTGAGATAGCTCATTGCATTAATTATCCTCATCCTACGGAGAGTATAGCCTGTAAGGAGCAATTGAGGGTTTTGGCAAAGTTTATCTCTACAGGGACAAGGCTCGCAGATTCTATCTTTAAGTCATTGGAGGAATATAATAGTAGAAAGAATGGGGAAAACACTTGAAAACAAATTCTTTAATATCCTGTCTTCGTTAGATAGTATTTGGGCAAAGATTGCTATAATTGGAATTTTTGTTTGTACTGGTTTTAAGCTTGGATGTTATTACAAAGAAACACAAATGAAACTAGAGCAACTAGAGGAGGAAAAGAAAGAGTGGTTAAAAACAGCACGTTATATAGACTCTTTACGTAATGCTAATAATGAACTGCAAAAAGAGAATAATCTTTTATTGGTAAAAGTTGAACGATATTCTAGCCAAAAGATACAGCATGAAAGAGAAAAGTAAAAAAGATAATAGATCCTTGACTTCGCTCATTGACGAATTGGAAACATCTATAAATGCTACGGGCGATTCTTTTAATCAAGAACTCATAAAGGCAATTAAACAAAGAAATAATGAGAATAAAAAATTAGATAAAACTTTTAGTAATTTCTTATTGCTTTGTATATGCGTTTTAGGTTTTTCCGCTTTGGGTAATTTTTTGTTGTTAGATAGAAATGATCAAATGGAAAGAGAATTAGCAAGTAGTAATTGGAAGGATTCACTTTTTAATGCCATTATGGAGCCAGATTCGAATATGACAGTGACTTATGGTGTGCATGGTGATGGAAGGGTTGTTACATATCATCAGCTTGAAAAGCAAAAAGATTCAATCTCAAGAAAATATGAGGATGAGAAGCTTAAAAATAGAATCAATCCAGCTACTCATGTTGATAGAGAAATGTTTGAGAAGTTGTTGTTTGAAAATGAAAAATTAAAAGATAGAATTGATGTTATAAAATCAACATATCATATACAAATTATTGAGGAAAAGGATGGATATCGATTAGTTTCTCCTGTAATAGATTCTGCATTGGTATTATTACCTTACTATAGAGATATGTTGAAATACAATAATAAAGATCATTGTTGGTCGATAAAAATAGTAAGATAAATGAGATTCAAAATGAATAATAGTACCCCCCCCCACATCCGTAAATGTCAGAGAAAATTACTCTTCTCTGGATGGGTTGCGTGCTTACGCTGCTGTAGGCATTGTGCTGATGCACGTTCTGGCTAATCTTGTGGTTAAGCCAAGTGATAACATATTGACTTGTAATGTGATTCCGTGGTTCACGAATTTCACATTGCTATTTATGATTATTAGTGCATTCAGTATGTGCTGTGGATATTATGAACGAGTAAGTCGGGAGCAATAACTCCTGCGAAGTTCTATGCTAAGCGCTATCATCGTACCTGGCCATTCTTTGCCATGATGGTGATGATTAGCTTTGTGATGGAACCATCCTGGAGTACGTTCTGTCAAAGCTTTGCAGATTTGACAATGTGCTTCAATCTCTTGCCTAATCCGAATATTGAGGTGATAGGTGTGGGGTGGTTCTAGGTACTGTATTTACTTTCTATATGCTTTTCCCTTTCTTTACCTTCCTGTTGGATAATAAAAAGCGGGGATGGCTGGTATTGCTGCTGTCGTTGGTATTCTGCTATATTGCGATTGTGTATTTCGGTACTCCTGACTTTGTGGTGAAACCAATAGATAAGGTTAACATCATCTATAGTGCGCCTTTCTTTGTTGCCGGTGGTATGATTTACCTCTATCGTCAGGGTATCAAGAATTGGGTGGAGAAACATTGGATCATAGCTTTAGCATCATGTCTTGTACTTACCATATTAAGATTCGTTGTTGATATCAAGGGCTTGTTTATCTTGCCTGATTTATTGGTCTTTGCTGCTTGGCTGATGTATGCCATAGGTTCCAAGGATATTGTGTTGAACAATAGGGTGGCTAAGTATCTGAGTGGTATTAGTATGGAGATTTATCTCTGTCACATGATGTTTTTTAGGGTGGCAAGTATGTTTCATTTAGAAAGATCCATCCATAATAATGATATGCTCTATGTAGCAACTTGTATTGCAACATTGATTGGTGCGATATGCTTTTCGCACGTTATCAAATATTATGTGTTTCCCTTTGTGGGAAGCAAATTAAGTTCTTATAAGAAATGAAGATTTTATTAGCAAATAAGTTTTATTACCGCCGTGGCGGTGATTGTATTTATATGCTCAATCTGGAAAAACTGCTGAAGGCGCATGGGCATGAGGTGGCGGTATTTGCCATGGACTATCCGGAGAATCTGGATACGCCTTGGAAGAAATACTTTCCAAAGAATATGAGCAAATTGATGGCTTTTACCCGTCCGTTTGGTGATGGGGAGGTGAAGAGCAAGTTCTCGCAACTACTGAATGACTTCAAGCCAGATGTGGTGCATCTGAATAATATCCATACGCAGCTTTCTCCGCTGATTGCCAAGTTGGCGCATGAATACGGAGCAAAGGTGGTTTGGACATTGCATGATACCAAACTCGTTTGTCCGTGCTATACATGCATGAGAGATGGCAAGTGGTGCGAGGAATGCTTTACGGATAAACTGGCAGTGGTGAAGCATCGCTGTATGCCGGGAAGTATTCCTGGGGCAATCGTGGGTTATCTGGAGGCTAAGAAATGGAACAAGGAGGTGTTGCAGAAGTATGTGAACTGGTTCCTTCCTCCATCGAAGTTTATGATGGATACCTGCGTGAAGGGTGGTTATTCTCCCGAGAAGTTCAGAGTGCTCTGCAACTTTATCGATGTGACCAAACTCCCTGAGGTTTCTGCTCAGACTCAGATAAAGAAAGACTACTATGTCTATCTGGGACGAGTGAATGAAGTGAAGGGTGTGAGAACCTTGTGTAAGGCGGCTGCTCAGCTCGATAAGAAATTGATAGTGATTGGTGACGGTGAGTTGCTTCCGGAACTGAAGGAAACTTATAAGAACTGTTCTCATATCGAGTTTAAGGGCCTGATGCAATGGGAGGAGTTTATGTCTATCCTTCAGAAGGCTCGCATGATGGTGCTTCCTGCTGAATGGAGTGAGAATAATCCACTGACCGTGATTGAGGCACAAAGCCTTGGCACGCCTGTTTTAGGTGCAAATATTGGTGGTATTCCGGACTGATAGAGGAAGGTGTGAGCGGTATGACCTTCACGTCGGGTGATGTTGAGGATTTAAAGGATAAAATCCTCAAGATGTTTGAACATCACTTCGACTATGAGGCGATTGCGAAGAATGCCATCGAGAGGTATTCTAGTGAAGCTTACTATGAGAAGCTGATGAAGATATATGAAAAATCGTTTTGAGCGAATTTTCGGATAAATACTGTTAAAAGTGATAGGATAATGATGTGAGTTCATTAAATTATCCTTATCTTTGCAGAAACGTTATAAATGAAACATAAGACTATGCAACTAGAATTTGAAGGACAGACTCATAGTATTGATGCCAATACTCTAGTGAATATTTTGATTCACTATCAATCTGTTGTCACTGAGGCTAACAAGCAACTCAGTGGGGGCGCTCGTGAGGTTACGCTTAAGGTGAATGCCTTGAAGCAAGGCTCTTTCGTGGTAGATGTATCTGTGGCACAGAATATTGTAGAACAATTGTTCTCAAAAGATGTTGTAGAATACGTGGCTGCTTTGTGTGGTGTAGTAGGTGGTGTATATAAGCTATATAAGCATTTCAAAGGTAGGCCTGTCAAGACTAAAGAGGAGAAGAAAAATGCTGATACAATTCTTAAAATGGGAGATAATGTAAATATCACGATTAATACTTATAATCAGCAAATTGTAAGACAAGCAGTCTCTAAATCAATGGAAACAGCAAATGATGATCCAAGTGTTGAAGGCTTCACTGTCAAAGGTGATGGTGGTGAGAAATGTGCTGAATTTGAGCGTAAGGAATTTGAGGATTATATTTATGATGGATTTGATACGGAAGATGCTGTGCCAGAGGAAAGAATTGAGGAGGAAATCACAACTCTTGTCATAGTTGGCTTAAACTTTGAACGTGGTTCTCGCTGGCAATTCATGTATAATGGATTTAAAATCTCCATGATAGTCAAAGATGATGCTTTGATGCAGAAAATTGATGAAGGTGAGAGATTTGGTAAGGGAGATGCTATCAAAGTGAAACTCAGAAGAGTGCAGAGGTATAACAAGGAATATCGTGCATACGAGAATAAGTCATATCGTATAGTTGAGTTTATTGAGCATATCATTCCTCAAAAACCTCTGAACCTATTCGATGAAAAATAAGGAAAGGTCTATTTACTTTCTTGAAAAACACAAACTGAAATTTTATTAGATTTTTTTATACAATAATTAGGTTAGCAAGAGCTTTCGAAAGAATGTTCTTGCTAATCCTTTATACGTTTATTTTTTCACAAAACAATAATAGATTAATTTTATTATGGCAGAAAAGAAATTGAATGGTACGGTCATCGTGACCTACCGCTGCAACGCTCGTTGCTCTATGTGTAATCGTTACAAGGCTCCTTCTAAACCAGAGGAGGAAATCTCTATAGAGACTATCAAGAAACTTCCTAAGATGTACTTTACCAACATCACGGGTGGTGAGCCTTTCATCCGTACGGACTTGAAGGATATCGTACGTGAGCTCTATAAGAAGAGCGACCGTATCGTAATCTCTACCAACGGCTTCTTCACCGATCGTATCATCGACCTGGCGAAGGAGTTTCCACAGATTGGTATCCGTATCTCTATTGAGGGCTTGGAGAAGACCAACAATGAAATCCGTGGTTTGAACAATGGTTTCAACCGTGGCTATACTACCCTGAAGAAGCTCTGTGAGATGGGATTGAAGGATGTGGGCTTCGGTATGACCGTTCAGGACAAGAACGCTCCAGACCTCGTGCCTCTCTATGAACTGAGCAACACGATGGGTATGGAGTTTGCTACCGCATCGCTCCATAACTCATTCTACTTCGTAGAGGCTAAGAACATCATCCACGACCGTCCGATGGTGGCTAAGAACTTCGAGAACCTGGTGAACGAGCTGTTGAAGTCTAACTCTCCCAAAAAATGGTTCCGTGCTTATTTCAACCATGGACTCATCAACTATATCTATGGTCAGAAGCGTCTCTTGCCTTGCGATATGAGTTTCGATACCTTCTTCATCGACCATATGGTGATGTGATGCCATGTAATGGTACCAAGGACAAGGAGGTGATGGGTAACCTGAACCGCCAGAGCTGGGATGAACTTTGGAGTTCTCCAGAGGCAGAGCAGGTTCGCAAGAAGGTAAGACATTGTGACAGAAACTGCTGGATGATCGGTTCTGTTTCTCCTGCCATGCACAAGTACATCAAGACTCCTGCCTCTGGGTGGCTAAGCACAAGCTGAAGAGCCTGCTCGGTATGAAGTACTCTATGTATGAGAACCCTATCTGCTGCGAATATCGTGATGGTAAGGTGACCAAGGAACAGCTTGACAAGCTTTCTACCTGCGATATGAATGCCGTGGTAAACAACGGTCTTTCTGCCGATTCAAAGGAAGCTTTGAAGGGCAAGCGTGGCGAGGACATCGTGAACGCTGACGTGGCTAGCCAGGGTTATGAGGCAACCAAGAAGGAAACAGATAGAAATATCGAAATCAAGTAATCACTTGATTCTCTTATGATTGATAAGAAGCCACAGTGCGGAGAGCATCGACACCAAGATGATGCCGAAGTACTGTATGGCTTCTTTGATATAGTTTGAAATCTTATTCATGCCTGCAAAGGTAATACTTTTATTTTGAAAATCTCTAGTTTTTTATGAAAATAGTTGTAACAGGTACTCGTGGTATCCCGAATATCATGGGTGGCGTGGAGACGCATTGTGAGGAATTGTTCCCTAGAATGGTGGAGCGTGGGTATGACGTAACGCTGATCCGTCGCTCGAACTATGTGAAGGATGACTTGCATGAATGGAAGGGGGTGAAGCTAGTAACGATTCCTTCTCCTAAGAAGAAGAGTTCGAGGCCATCATCCATACTTTCCGTGCCATCAATGAGGCGAAGAAGTTGGGCGCAGATGTATTGCATATCCATGCCATCGGTCCTGCCTTGCTGGTGCCATACGCCAAATTGCTGGGCATGAAGGTGGTGTTTACACATCATGGTCCTGACTATGACAGGGACAAGTGGGGATTTGCTGCCAAGACTATCCTGAAGATGGGTGAGCGTATGGGCTGCATGTTTGCCGATGATGTCATCGTCATCTCGAATGTCATCAAGAACCTCATTGCCCGTAAATATGGAAGGACGAAGAAAGTACACCTTATATATAATGGCGTTTCTGAGCCTGAAATCTGCGACTATCCTGAATATTTCAAGGAACTGGGGATAGAGAAGGGAAAGTATATACTGGGTATGTGTAGATTTGTGCCAGAGAAGAACCTGCATCATCTGGTGGAAGCGTTTGTAAAGTGGAAAAAGTCGCACACGGATCTCACGGATTCCACGGATATAAAGTTAGTGTTAGCTGGCGATACAGACTTCGAGGATTCCTATTCCTTGGGATTGAAAGAGATGGCTCGGAAGAACGGTGTGGTGCTTACTGGCTTTATCAAAGGCAGAAAGCTTCATTCGCTGTTGACGAATTGCCGTTGCTATTGTCTTCCATCTTCGCACGAAGGTTTACCGATTGCCCTGTTGGAGGCGATGAGCTATGGTGTAAAGGTAGTAGTGAGCGATATTCCAGCGAATCTGGAGGTTGGCTTGCCAAAGGATGATTACTTCCATTGTGGTAACGTGGATGAACTTTCGGAAAAGCTCGGAAAGATTATCGAGACTCCATTGCAGCATGTGAATTACGACATGAGCAAGTATGATTGGGACCAGATTGCTGATGAAGTAGGAGGAGTGTATCAAGGGTTGAAGAAATGATGATAGTATCAAAGCAACATCAGATATTCTTTGATTTCTTGCGATTCTGCATTGGTTCTGCCAAGGAAATACCTGGTTCCTTGAAGGAGGCGGATTGGAAGGAGCTATATGCTATCGCCCAGAAGCAATGTCTGGTGGGTGTTCTCTTTGATGGTATCAAGAAGCTACCTGCTGAATATGTAGGGATGAAGAAGGAGTTGCTACTCCAATGGATGGCGGAAAGCCAAATGTTGGTGAAAGCGAATGTTCGGTTGAACGATGCTGCCATCCAGGTTTCTGAGTGGTTCCGGAAAAAGGGATTCAGAACCTGTATCTTGAAAGGGCAGGGGAATGCATTGATGTATCCGAATCCTTATTCCCGTACTCCTGGTGATATTGATATCTGGGTGGAAGGTGGAGATAAACGGGTTATCTCCTTTGTCCGCTCTATCTCGCCTCATGAAAAGGCGTGCTATCACCACGTCGAGTTCCCATCGTATAAAGGTGTGGAGGTTGAAGTGCATTATCGACTAGCTTCCTGCTGTGCTTCTGGCATAACAGAAAGCTTCAGAAATATTATGAGAGGGTGAAGGATGAGCAGTTCTCGCATCGGGTGATGTTGGGGGAACAAGGTGAGATTGCGATTCCGACGTCGGAATTCAATCTCATCTTCCAGTTGACTCATATCTTCTCGCATCTGATGAATGAGGGGATTGGGTTGAGACAGCTGGTGGATTACTACTTTGTGATTTGCGACTTTTATAAAGTCTATCAAAATTTTTCGAAAACCCACCCGTCCTCCCTTACCCTTAAGGGAGGCTCCACCGCTTTCCCCAAGCCCCTTTCCCCTCAGGGGACAGGGGATGTAACCGCTCCTCCTCGTCGCTCGGAACCGCTTCGCTCTAAGGTTGGCGGGGCATCAAAGCCCTCGCCATGTTGTGCGGGATGGGACCGCCTTTCTATAGAGGGAGATAATTCAGCTGGTTCTACTACTGCTGTTACTTCTTCTGCCTCTACTGCTTTAGATGTGGTGCAGAAGGAATTGAAGGAGTTGGGATTGTGGAAGTTTGCCGGGGGTATCATGTATATCATGCAGGAGGTGTTCGGCATGCCTGCCTCTCGCCTTATTGTTCCTCCGAATGAGAAGTATGGTAAGTTTGTGTTGAATGAGGTGCTGGAAGCCGGGAATTTCGGAAGGCATGATGCCCGGAATCGGTTTGGGAGATCAAAGCTCGGGCATAATCTCCAAAGGGTGTATAGGGATATAAGACTCGTGAGGTATTTTCCTGCTGAGGCTCTATGCGAGCCTTTGTTTAGGATATGGCATTTCTTTTGGAGGATGAAGAATAAGAAATAATAGATATCAAAAACTGCGGTATTCCAATATAAGTGAGATGAATTCTATCACCCTGAGGCTGATGGGGTATCTTTTCGAAATCACCCCGTCCCTCTTTACCCTTAAAGAGGCTCCACCTCTCACCCCGACCCTCTCACCCTCAGGGGAGAGGGAGGAAACCGCTCCTCCTCGTCGCTCGGAACCGCTTCGCTCTAAGGTTGGCGGACCATCAAAGGTCTTCGCCATAGTTATGCGGGCTGGGACCGCCTGGGGATAGCTGTTTACAATTAATAATTTACAATTTATAGTTTGCTGTTTGTAGTTTACTGTTTATTCGGGGGAATTTGGCTGATGAGTTGCAGAATTATTGCTTTTTTCTTGGTGGTTTCGAAGAAAAAGCGTAATTTTGCGGAAAAGTTTAACGTTTAAAATTATAGGTTATGGCAACATTAACTATACAAGTGGAAGATAATAGTGTTATGGCTGGACTCAAGAAAGTTCTTGAGGCAATGAAAGGCGTTGTGATTGTTCCTAATCATCAGAAAAGCATGTCTGGGATAGAAGAAGCAATGGATGATATTCGTCATGGTAGAGTGACGGAGTATGAAAGTGCTGATGATATGTTTGAAAAGTTGGGAATATGAAATGATATGGAAACAATATAATGATGAGCTGGTTTTAGTGATGACTAATACTGGTTCTCATAGTGATGTTTTCTAAAAACAATTAAAATGGCATGGAAAGTGCCGCAATTCATTCAAGCGAAGTTCATGAAGTAGATTCGGGAATCCCAATGACCCTTTTCAAAGGTTTTTCTACCTCTCTGTCTCTCCTGCAAGGAGAGCTTCACCTTTCTCACCAAGCCTCTCTTCCCTAAGGGACGAGAGGATGTAACCGCCCTCCGCTGCTCGGAACCGCTTCGCTCTAAGGTTGGCTGACCATCAAAGGTCTGCGCCATATTTTGCGGGATGGGACCGCCAGGGGAATAGCAGTTTACAGTTAACAGTTTATAGTTTTCTGATTTTTGTGGTAACTTGCAGATTTCTTGTTAATTGCTTGGTGGTTTCGAGAAAAAAGCGTACTTTTGCGGCAGATTGCAATTAAAGAATTTAAAAGGAGAACTATTATGGATACATTAGATAAAGAATTTTGGGAAAAACGTGAAGCTGCTATGAAAAGATTTATGGCGGCAAAAGAGCGTAAAAAGGCTCGTGTAGCTGAAATTACTAAGAGCCTTTGTGAGGAATATAAGGAACGAACGGGGGTATATCCTAAATATATAAATGTTTGGTAATGAAACCACTTCCTTTGGATATAATTAATGCTTCTGCTCCTTATGAGGTTTATTGGCATGAAACGTCTCGAACTTATCGCTTTAAAAGTGATTTTGGTGTGGTACTTGCTATTGGCTTTGATGATGATGACATCATTGAAAATGCAGAATCATATGTCTTTTCTATCATCAATGTAAATAAAATACCTTCTCCACGAGACTTGAAAATGCGTGATACGGTGATGCTTATCATAGAGAACTTCTTTAATATGAACGAAGCAGCTCTCTTGTATATTTGTGAGAGTGGGGATGGTAAGCAGCATATGCGAAGCCGTCTGTTTGAATATTGGTTTTCCTCTTATCAAATGAAAGATAAGTTTATTCTAATGCCTGTCAGCATTGAGGATATGGATGGTGTTGAAAACTTTGCAGCTTTAATTATTCGAAAAGATAATCCGAATGTTTTAGATATTGTTGCAGAATTTTCAAACACTGTGGCTATGTTTAGGGTAAAACCTAATAGTCATGACTAATTTCTTTTGATATTCTTGATGGGCTTAAAAGTCTTTACGACCCTTTCGGTTCCCCTTACAAGGGGACAGAAAAACTCAGGGGAGAGAGGATGTAACTGCCCTACAGTGCTATATTTGCCCCACCTGTCCCTCCCCTGCGGAGTCCTTACCCTATACCCAAGCCCTAAATCCCTACCATAGGGATTAGGGATGTAACCGCCCTCCGGTGCTCAGAACCGCTACGCTCTAAGGTTGGCGGGGCATCAAAGCCCTGCGCCATATTTTGCGGGATGGGACCGCCGGGGGAATAGCAGTTTACAGTTAACAGTTTATAGTTTTCTGATTTTTGTGGTAATTTGCTGATAACTTGCAGATTTTTGGCATTTTCCTTGGTGGTTTCGCAGAAAATGCATAATTTTGCGGCAGAGTTATATAAACTAAATAATAGGAGATAAGATTATGGCAATAGCTATTAAAACAATTCCTGTATTGACAGGTGATGTTGCAGAGCGCTTTATAGAGATTGCAGAGAGTAGTAGAAATACTGCCACAACTGTGATTCCTGAAGGAGCACAAGATGCAATCCGTCGAATGATGGAACGCTCAAAAAATGTAAAGATTAAACTTCCTCTCTAATTAAATTGGCTGGTGAATAATTATCAATTTGATATTATGGAAAGATGCGACTTCATGCCTTTGACCGCAGAACTTGCATCTTTGCCTTTTTGTTGTGGTGAAACAGAAGGAGATAAAGACTTGGAAGACTTCTTTCATCACAATGCCTTGTTGTATGCTCAAGAGCGACTTGGTAAGACTTATTGCTTTGTCAACAATGAAGGTGAGTTCTCTGAAATCGTTGCATTCTTTACTGTATCAAATGATAGTGTAAAGACAACTTTTATTCCAAAACCTTCTGCTAATAAGGTTCAACGAACTATACCAGGTCAAAAACATCTTCGTACTTATCCTGCCGTATTATTGGGAAGACTAGGGGTTAATAAGAAATATCAAGGACGAAATTTCTTAGTTGGTCAACAAGTGATGAACTTTATCAAGACGTGGTTTGTACAGGAGGATAACAAAACAGAATGTAGATTCTTGGTTGTTGATGCGTATAATCAGCCAAAAGTTCTTAGCTTTTATGAGCGCAACAAGTTTAAGTATCTATATGCCACAGAAGAATTAGAAAGAGCAGAACAGCATTTCCCGGAAACTTCTCCGGTTTATACCAGGCTCATGTTCTTGGATTTGTTGCATACTCAGATATTGGAATATCCTAATGTAATTAAGTAAAATTGTTTGGTTAATATATTCTGATGAACTTCTTCTTGCTTTTAATATGGCTGTTCTCTTCACTATCCTAAACCGAATCACCGGCCTTGTGGGGATATTGATATCTTCCTGATGGATAAGGAGGGAAGGCATGACGAGGAGATGGTGAAGGCTATCGATGACGTGGTTGCGTTCTTAATGTATCGCCAGTGATGCGACTCCTATCGTGGAGCATTCTGCCTGTCATTACGATATCAAGACCGTGGATCTGGACATCAGCAAGTTGAGCAAGGGTGGTTTTGATCACTTTATGCTGAAGGAGATTTATGACCAGCCTAACTGTCTGAAGGATTGTATGAGTGATATTATCAGGTAAACAGCTGATTGAGAAGATGTGCCGCAAGAGAGTGGAGGTGGCGTATGCGAGAAATCTGGCGAAGAGTGTGACGGTGGAATAATATGATTTTGATTTCTAAAATCATCTATTTTTTTCTAAAATCATCCCGTCCTTCTTTGTTGATAAAGCGAGCTGCACTCGGCAATTTGAAAGCGAGCTTTCATTGCACTCATTGGCATTGCTTTTTCCCATTAAAGAAGGCTTTTTCGAAAACCTACCTTCAATAGTCTTTTCGACCCCTTCGGTTCCCCTTGCAGGGGACAGAAACCTTCCTTACCGTTAAAGAAGGCCCACCTCTCATCTCGGTCTTCTTCAATGGTCTTTACACCCCCTTCGGTTCCCCCGTTTCCGGGGGACAGAAACCTCAGGAAGAAGAGGAAAACCGCCCTACAGTGCTGACTTTTCTACCTCTCCGTCTCTCCTGCAAGGAGAGCTCCACCTCTAACCAAGCCTTCCTCCTCTGAAGGAAGGATGTAACCGCCCTCCGGTGCTCAGAACCGCTACGCTCTAAGGTTGGCGGACCAAAGCGGTCTTCGCCATGGTTGTACGGGATGGGACCGCCTGGTTATTGAAGCTATAAATTATGCTAAAAAGAGAGGTGTTTATATTGGAAAATGAAAAAATAATATTATATTTGCACCGATTATGGATAAAAATGAGATTTCACTAAGGATAATTGGCAAGAATGGGGATGAGCCTCTTTCTCCTGCCAATTTTGACATCGGGCAGATACGATTCTTGCTCGATGAGGTGGAAAATTTGCTTTATCCTGACAAGAAAAAGCGCAAGGATCGTCCTGTGATTTCATACGAAATGAAGGAGGGTTCTGTTATTAATATTTTTAGAACTTCATTGCAGAATGTATTGATGTTCTCTTCTATGCTTGGGGCGGTTGAGCAGAATAGTGGTTCTATAGATAAACTGGAGGTAAATAGTGCCCAAGCGTTGGAAAATTTGCAAGCGTTTGCTTTGCGTTATAATTATGACATAGAGATTGGTACATCTGATAAGCCAAGACGTGTGTTCAAGATTTCTCCTCTTACTCACTATGTTCGCCGTGAAAATGTCATGGTGGATGTGGAATGCTATTATTATGGAATCTTGACGGATGCTGGTGGCAAGGATAAGGTTAATATTCACCTTGATACCAAAAATGCAGGTACTTTGACGATTCGTACGGATAAAGAGTATTTGGCAGATTACAAGGGGAATCCTTTGTATAAGAAATTTGGTGTAAGAGTACGTGCCAAGAAGAATATTCTAACAGGAGATATTGATAAGTCAACGCTTACTTTGATTGAGTTGTTGGATTATCAACTCGCTATGACGAGGACTATCTAAAGAGTCTTATCACCAAGGCGACTCCAAAGTGGAAGGGTGTTAATGCTGACGAATGGTTGGCTAATATAAGGGGAGATATTGCTTGATGGAACAGAATTGTGTACTTTTGGATACCAGTTTCTTCATTCGCCTTTTGAATGAAGCTGACCCTTTGCATGAAAATGCTTTGGATTATTTCAGGTACTTCTTGGAGCATGACTTTGTTGTCAAGGTCAGTACTATTGCTATTGCTGAGTATTGTGTGAGGGGGGACGTAGATGAGTTACCTCTTAAGAATATGTTGGTGATACCATTCAACTATGACCATGCTATCAGGGCTGGCAAGATGATTGGTGAGGTTTATGCTGAAAAGCAAAGGCGTGGAGCTAAAATCACTCCTCGTACTGTAGTACCTAATGATACTAAAATGTTTGCACAAGCAGATGTTGAGCCTGATGTAAATTTTTATGGTACTGCTGATGTCGAGTGCAAGAAGGTGTATGATATGATAAAGGCTGCTGAAGGTTCATTATCCTTCCGCTTTATTGATATTACAATTCCCTATCATCAATCTTTGGGGAACTGAAGTTTGAGGATTGATGGATTCTTCGGATAGTCTTGTAGGGTAAGTATCGGTGAAAGCCGTATCATGCGCCTAGATAAAGTTTTGTACCTTTTTACCGTTTATCCTCATCAAGTGAGGAAGAAAGCAAAGGAATATGAAGAATGGTTAAGGCTATCAGGAAGAGTTTTAACACCTGATGAACTTATAAAAAATATAATGCAAAGGATAAATGATTAAAGCAAAGGTCTATAGCAACCTGCTATACGACCTCGTAACTCCTTTAACAACTTGGTTAATGAGCTGCTGCAAAGTTACGGGTATTTTTTTTCTTAAACAAATTTATCCCATTGATTTTTACATATTTAAGACCAATTAACGAATAATTTACAATATTTATATGATATTTGTAGGCATTTTTGGCTTACAAACGTTGCATGCTGTATTTTTTTAGTTGATGCATTACTGCAGCGAGGCAATCACGGAATAATTTGTTCTATATCATAACGCTTAAATTTCAAAGGTTGCACTTTCTATGTCTGTTATCATAACATTATCAAAGAGAATCCTCGATTCGTTTCATAATCTCCTTGCTCGGAAGGCGATGGTTGGACTCCAGCAAGGCTTTAAGCTTGGTTATATATTCTTCTTTCGATAGAATATCATAGTGAAGAAGTCGTCCATTACATAGATTATTCCCGAAACTTGAAGCCCATGCCGTTCTGCTATTACTCGAAGGTTACGATCGCCAGTCAAGAGTTTATAATCACCGTTCAATGCGTAATATAAAACTGTGCAGTCTTGGAAAGAGAGATTCTTATCTTGAAGTGACATAATCTCTGCATACTCATTGCTTTTGAAAGTTTTGATTGTGATTTTTCCTTCTTGGTGTAATTGAGCAATCGCATCTTTCACTCCTTGTGTTTTTAGCTCACCGATAATAAAGTCGGTGGTGTGGATTGACAAAGGAAGCTCACAGAATCGTTCCAAAAGTCCAATATTCCATAAGTCTATGAATATATTGGTATCGCTGATTACTATTTCCATTAGGCAAGAACGAAATTATGTAATACTTCCTCTGTCGTCTTGTTGAGTAAGACGGCAGCCTTGGATTCTGTAATCAAGCCACTTGACAGGGCACGATAGATAAGGTTCTCGAATCTGGTGCTGTGCTCGTCATCAATGATGCTTTTCTCTACCTGTGATTTGAAATTGGAATCGAAATTTTTCTTCTTCCAATAGGTTGTATAGCGATTTTCTGATATGACATCAAGATATCTCGCCTTATACATCAAGGCATCAACGGATATTCCAAATTCTGCTTGAAGGTTTTTCAACTCAACTAAAGCTATGTCGTGGCGTTTCTCACCAATGGACTGAAAGAAAGTTTGTCTTGGCATCAAAACTTCATTGGCAAAAATATTGCAGTATTGTTCTTCCATCTTTTCATCCATGTCTTTTGGAAAATGAAGCAATGCATGGCCTAATTCATGGAGCGCAGTAAAACGCTTACGCTCGGTGCTCATCTGTTTGTTAATGACAATGACAGGAGTCCCATTTTCCAATGTGCCATTGAGACCTGAGAAAGCATCAGAAGCTTCTACTTCTACCACAATGATACCATTGGTCTCTAAGATGTTGATGACGTTGGTAATGGCGGCGTTGCCAATATTCCAATCGGTGCGGAGTTTGGTTGCTGCGCTGAAAACATCATTTAAAGACTTTACTTGGCAAGTAAAGGAGGAAGCATCAAAATGCCTTTCGATTCCACAAATGTCTTCTATTTCATTGATGCGTTCAATGGTATCTTCCACCATGAGATTGATGGATTTCTCTTCCTTAGCACTCAGGCGAGTTAGTTTGCGGTAATGAACATTATTGAGAGCTGAACGATTTCCGCGAAACAGATAGTCGGGGGAAATGTTCAGGGCTTTGCACAATGCGATGAGAATGGTACTGTCTGGCATACTCTCGCCTCGTTCGTATTTGGACACGGATTGTTTGGTGACAATATCATTCATCATCACACAGAGTTGTTGCATGGACAAGCCTCGCATCAGACGTGCGTTGCGCAGTCGCTTAGAAAATATATCTTTTAGTTCCATAATTAATCATTTGTTCTGTTGGTTGACAAAGATAGTAAAATTATACGGAGTAGTCAACCAACAAGGCGAAAAAATAACAATATTTAATTATAATTTAAAAATATGAATGTAATCAAGCTTTTTGATTACCAAGAGGATATGAAGGAACGGATTGAGAAGGCGTTGCGCCTTCATCGATCGTGATGGCACAAATGCCAACGGGTACGGGAAAAACGGTTCTACTCGCTTCGGTCGTAGAATCGTTTTTGAGGGAACATTCCAATTGTAATGTTTGGATTGTTGCCCATAGAAGGGAGTTGGTTTCTCAGATTCGAGAAACTATTCAAAGAGTTTTTTCGAAAACCCCATCCCTTCTTTATAAGGATTTTTCGAACCACCCTGTCAATTCTTCGAAAATCACCCCGTCCCTCTTTACCCTTAAAGAGGGGAATTTTTCGAAAACCCACCCGTCCTCCCTTACCCTTAAGGGAGGCTCCACCTCTCACCCCGACCCTCTCACCCTCAGGGAGAGGGAGAAACCGCCCTACTCGGTGCTCGGAACCGCTTCGCTCTAAGGTTGGCGGACCATCAAAGGTCTCGCCAGATTGTGCGGGATGGGACCGCCTGGGTGCTGCTTGCTTGCGAGCTGGTGATGGGCTTACTGCTACTTGCTTGCGGCCTACTGAGGGGCTTGGGGACGCCTGGGTGCTATTGGGGCATCAAAGGTCTCGCCAGATTGTTTGTCGGCTGGCGCATTCAATGTTCCTATCAAGGCTGTGTCGATACAATGGTTGTCGAAACACTATGACGAGATAGAGGAAGAACCGGGGATGATTGTGATTGACGAGGCGCACCATGCGCTTGCCAAGACTTACAAGGGAATGTGGGAGAGATTCCCGAATGCTAAGTTCCTGGACTGACGGCTACTCCTTGCCGATTGAATGGTAAGGGATTTACTGATCTGTTTGATGTCTTGGTGCAGTCGTGGAGTGTTCCTGAGTTTATCAGCAAGGGAAGATTGGCGACATACGATTTTGTGAGCATCAAATCGGATAGTGTGACGCAACGGCTCATCGACTCCTTGCAGAAGCGAGGGCAGATGGTGACTACCAAAACAAGGAGATGGATATGTTGCTGAATAAGAAACCGAGCATCGAAAGGCTCTATCGGAGTTTGGAGGAATATGGTAAAGATAGAAAGGGCATCGTGTATGCTATCAATATCAGGCATGCTAATGCTATTGCCGAGTTCTACAGAGAACACGGCATCGCGGCTGTTGCTATTGATAGTAAAACGCCAAGTTCTTTACGAAAAGAACTTATAGAAAGGTTCAAAGCTTCTTCTAATACTTCTTTTTCGAAAACCCACCCGTCCTCCCTTACCCTTAAGGGAGGCTCCACCGCTTTCCCCAAGCCCCTTTCCCCTCAGGGGACAGGGGATGTAACCGCTCCTCCTCGTCGCTCGGAACCGCTGCGCTCTAAGGATGGCGGACCATCAAAGGTCTCGCCAGATTGTGCGGGATGGGACCGCCTGGGTGCTGCTTGCTTGCGGCCTACTGAGGGACTTGGGGACCGCTTGGGAATGAGTGGAGCATCAAAGGTCTCGCCAGATTGTGCGGGATGGGACCGCCTTACTGATACTTGCTTGCGAGCTGGTGATGGACTGGGGGCTGCTTGCTTGCGACCTGCTGATGGACTTGCTCCTATACAAGTGCTGGTGAATGTGGACATATTCTCGGAGGGATTTGACTGTCCGGATGTGGAGTTTGTACAGTTGGCTCGACCTACGTTGTCGCTTGCCAAGTATCTGCAGATGGTGGGACGTGGATTGCGAGTGGCTAAGGGAAAGAAGAACTGCGTGATTATAGATAATGTGGGACTATATCGGGTGTTCGGGTTGCCTTCGCAAGTATGGAACTGGAATGCTATGTTCGAGGAAAAGCTGAAAATTGGCAAGAGAAAGGAGACTCAGAAGGATAGAGAGTTTTTCCTAATGAACGAGAAGCAAGACGATATTCAGATTCATCCAGACTCAGAAATGATGATGGTGATGAGCCATGAAGAATTGCTCCAAACACTACAGTATCGTGAGTTTGTAGATAGCAAAGGGGAGTTTGCCATCATCAAGCTGCCTGATGGAAAGATGACGGTAGTGAACCGACAAGGAGAACAGGTACTGGAACCAGGCGATTACTATGACATGAAGCTGTTGGATGGCAACATCCTGTTCTACCGACCTCGCAGAAAGGCGAAATGCTATTATGACCTGTTGGCAAAAGCTGTCATCGACGATGGCACTAACGTAGCAGAAGCTCCCCATGTTGTCAACATAAAAGGATGGGAGTTTATAGAATATAACGACATCTTCATGTCTCGAACCCAAGAAGATTTTTCTCTGCCCTATCATCCTTCACAATATGATTTTCTGAATTATGGGTACTATATGATATTCAGATTCAGACCTTCTGCTCCCGGTTGTCAGGTATGGTACTATTGTGAGGGTGATGAAGGGAAGATGCGCATGAGCAATGAAGAGAGCAGGAATGTATGTTTCCTGCGTAATGATTACGAACATGTGTATTGGTTATGTGCAGTCCTGTATGGTGAACGTATCGTTGTCATGGACAGCAAAGAGGACTACTATCTGGTGGATTCAAATTTGAAGAAGACTTATATAGGATGCAATCATCCAAAGAATGAAAATGAAGATTTGAATTTTGTGATGCCTCGCCTTGGCAAGAAATACTATCATGAGGCGATGTTGCAAAAGAAGGAAATGGAAGCAAACGAGATGCTTCTTTTGCATGAGAAGTCGGAGGCAGGGCATGTGGAATTGTATCAGGCAGGAAAGAAATGGGGTGTGAAGGTAGATGGTAAAGTTATCGTGCCACCCCTCTATTGCAGTATAGCGCAACCTGTTGGTGCCTATTGCGCCTTTGAAGAGATTCCCAGACATTGGGGCATTATGACATTGAAAGGAAAAGTGATTGTTGATGCCAAATATGAGAAGGTGGAGATTCGTGACAATGGAATCGCCGTGGTAACAGGCATCACGGGAAAAGCACAGACAATCAATCTTTTAAAGGTAAAAGGGTAAAAAAGTAAAAAAGTAAAAGAGTAAACAGGCCGATGTGAACAAGCGTTCATGTCGGTCTGTTTTTTGTTTATGTAAATCAGGAAATAAAAAAGCGGAGCGTGATTTCACAACCACACTCCGCGCAAACTTAAACAACTAATAAAACAAGCTAAAACAAAGTAAACTAAACTGCAATGATTATCAACTAGTTACGTAAATTCTTAGAGTTGTATTTTTCTTTATTTTGAGCTTTTTTGGTGCATTTTTGGGACTATTTTGGGACTTTTTGGGACTTTTGATAGAAAAGATTTGGTTGTTTCAGAAAATAAGAGTATCTTTGCATCGGTAATAAAATAAAGCAAGACAATGGGAAGAAGAAAAACTATTTTAAAAGCTAAAGAGCCTATAAGACTTAGGTTCAAAAAGCTAAAGAATGGCAATAAGTCTATCTATCTGATGGCTTATGATGCTAGTAAGGGTGTGAATAACTGCTATTCGTATGAACATCTGGGATTGTATCTTGTGCCCGAGGTTGATGAAGCTGCAAGGATTCTGAATAAGAACACGATGAATGCAGCCAATGCTATCAAGGCACAAAGATTGCTTGATTATGCTAACGGAAAAGCTGGCATTAAGAAACCTGATAAGGGTAAGAAGATTCTTTTGATAGATTGGCTGAAACTTTATGCAGCCAAGAAAGAGCAGCTAGGGCAGAGCAAGAGTAATGCCGTGACAATTAAGAACGTTATGTTACACCTAGTTAAATACAAGGGTGATAAGATAACAATGGATAGAGTGGATAAAACATTTTGTGAGGGTTTCGTGTTGTATCTTGTCAATGGGAAGACGATAGGCACAAGAAACCCCAAGAAAAGCGGTGAGCACAAGGAAAAACCGATTGCCAATAGTACTGCTAGACTTTATTTCAATACCTTTGTTACTGCTCTTAACGAAGCAGTTAGGGATGGGATAATAGGTAGAAACCCTGCAAACCAACTAAAGAAAGAGGAAAAGAAACCTTTAAGCAGAAGTGGCAATGATAGAGGGTATCTAGAGATTGATGAGGTCAAGAAACTGATGAGCACTCCCTGCAATGATGAGCAAGCAAAGATGGCTTTCTTGTTTGCTTGTTTCTGTGGTCTTAGACTATCTGACATAAAGGATTTGAAATGGAAAGATATTAAGTCGGGTGAAGATGGGACGGTTGTCAGTAAGATTCAGGTGAAGACACAACAGAGTATTATTGTGCCTTTGTCTGCCAATGCCCTAGAGTGGTTACCTGATAGAGGTGATTCGAAAGGGGAAGACTTCGTGTTTACTTTGCCGTCTCATTTCTCCATAAACAGAAGTATGAAGAAGTGGGCAAAGGATGCAGAGATAGAGAAGAATGTAACGTTCCACCTATCTAGACATACATTTGCCACAACTTTGCTTACTTTGGGTGCAGACATCTACACAACTAGTAAGTTGATGGGACATAAAAACCTGAGAACAACTCAGATTTATGCAGAGGTTGTAAACAAGAAGAAAGTGGAAGCAGTTAATTTAATGGATAAGGTTTTTTAATGAATAGAAGATATGACGGAAAAGGATAAGCAAGATTGTTTGCAAGGTGTTCAAGAGTACATCAAGCAGAATACTAATAGCAATGATAAAGAAGCATTAATGCAAGCAATAGAAAAGGTGCTCCAACAAAACTACATATTTGATTCTGATGTGTTAGAAGTACTTGACTATATTGGTGTTAATATATGGGGTATATACCATAAAGGGTATGTGGATTTCAAAGGTAAGTGGCACGATGATTATTACGAGTTAGAGTTAGGAATATGGGAAAGAGGTTCGCTTTGTTGTGGTATGATAAAAGATGCAATAAGATTGCTAAAGAAGAAGTACACCTATATGCAGTCTAGAAACGTTGGTGGCAGTTCATCGGCTTGTGGTGCTTCTCCTGAATGTGTCTGCCCTGCTGATAGTGATGTTTCGAGCGTGTGCGTTGTATCTCCTGAGAATGGTAAGGTGCAGAGCAAGCAGCCTCAACAACTGGAGTTGCCACAACTAACCGAGAAAGAAAGTTTTTACTTTGCTAGGGCAATAGAGAAAGGTTTGATGAAACAGACAGAAAACGGCTATAAGTGGCTACCAGAGAAAGCTAAGAAAGTGAGCCTTATGTATTTCGTTAGTTGTATTCATTGTGATTTAACGAAAGACGAAATACCATATAGAAAAATAGAACGATTATTTGGCTATAAAAGATTAGATAGCGTGTACCAAAGTTTTTTAAGAACAAACCAAAAACAAAGTTGGAAATCTAGTATAGACGATTTGTTTTGATGATAGAAAGCACTCTCTTAATTGGGGGTGCTTTTGTTGTATTTAGGTTGTATCGTTTTTTAGTACAACTTGTGGCACAACAAGATACTATTTTTTATCTTACCAAATGTTCGTACCTTTGCACTATCCAAACAGAGTTGTAGGCTTATATACACCTATGAGTTATTTCAACTTTGAATGGTGGTGGAGCAAAGTGTATCGAGGTGAAAGAGCACTCCACCTTTGTTCTCTTCTAAATAAAATAAGAAATATGGAAGAAAACAAAGACATTATGCAGCAGTTGGCAGAGATAAAGGCATTAACCTTACTCGCTGCAAAGGAAATGCTAACAATGAATGATGCAGTATTATATACTGGTCTAGGTAAATCATACTTGTATGTTCTTACTTGCAAAAATAAGATACCATATTACAAGCCAAATGGTAAGAACATCTATTTCAAGAAGTCTGAGTTGAATGATTGGTTGCAGCGAAACCGAGTAAACTCTATTGATGAGGCTGAGAGTGCAGCAGCCTTGTATGTAGCCAAGAAAGGGGGTGAGTTATGATGATGCAGCAACCAAAGGTTCTTTATTATGCCAAGTTTGAGTATGACAAGAAGAACAGATTCAAGCCTGATGGTACAGAGAGAAAAGACCCCGTTTATGTTATGACTAAGTGTCGTGGGTATTATCCACCTATGGCACATTTCGTAAACAAACGTGGTATCAATAAGGGTAAGGCTACAATGTATCTGAAACAAAAACGTGACGAACAACCAAGCAATGCACCAAAGATGTTTCTACAAAGTACTGGTAGCCTCAACTTTACTGGGTTAAAGGATTGCTTTACGTGGAGTGGAACGGCTTACGGCTATCCAAACGATATGCCAACTTATTCGAGTAAGAGGATTCCAAACCCTTTCCTGAGTTGCAGGAGTGATGGTTATCTGTTTCAGTTTCATCAAGAAGATGAAGTGTTGGTACAAAATGGTTTTACTATCCCAAGCAGTTTTGAGTTGCTGATATTGGGAAATGCTAAACCTTTGATGGCTTCGTACAACCAACAACTGCAATTAGGATTGTTCGATGCAGTATTGAATACGTGCCGTACAAGTGCTATTTCTTGTGCTGATAGTGATGAGGCTGAAAAAGTTAATTCCCTTATATAACAAGTCGTGAATTAATACAGATTTTAGTAACATCGACAACACGAATATAGGTGGTATGATAGACAAGATAAAGCTATCTTTACCAAGGTGTCGGGATATGCCTGATATAAGTGGCTATCTTGACAATGGTAATGAGAGTAGCAATGTTAAAACTGGAGAGGTTAGTGTCTTTGGCAATGTGGAGAACATCAAGGTGATGCAATACTTTGGCGGTTACTCTATCCAAGGTAGTTTACCTAAATTCTTATATGGGAATAATGTTTGCCAACTGACAAGAAAGGAAGTAGGGCAAGCAATAGAGAAACTTTCTGATAGATTGCATTTGCCTTTGAATGATGCAAGAGTGACGAGTATTGAAGTAGGTGCTAATATCTGCTTAACGAAACAACATACTGCATATACAAGATTGTTGGGTGATATGCCGAGAATGCAGCGTGTTTCTATGGCTGATAGTCTGTACTATAAAGGTTCAGGCAAGGTTCACCCAAGGCAGTATTACTTCTATGACAAGGTAGCAGAAGTAAGGAAATCGGGCGGCACAATGCCACAAGGTCTTGAAGCTGCAAATATGATGAGGTACGAAATGAGATTGAATGGAAGATTACCTTTTCAGTTGTCTATACCTGAGTTTAAGGGTTCAACATTGCAAGATAGGGAAGTGTATCAAGAGTTAATTAATAGGTGGCTCAATGGTTACCTGAGTATTAATAAATTGGTTAATATGGAAGACGAACATTTGAAAAAAGGAATGAGTGTAAAGGAAGCACAAGAAGTTTTTATTGCTCAACAGATAGCAAAGGGCGGTTCTTCTATGATAGATGAATTTATAGCCAAGCTAAAGCAAAATGAGTGCTTCGATAATCGGCTCTATTATAATCGAGTAAAAAGCAATTTGCAGAAGTTGGCAAGTAAAACAAAATTAAGTGTAGATAATGGGGATATTGAGGAATTAACGGCAAAGGTAAAACAGATTGCCCAAGATTCTTAATTCCCTTATATAACAAGTCGTGAATTAATACAGATTTTAGTAACAAAGGTATTATAATTTAATGTTTAACAATGCACTCTTATGGGTGCTTAAAAAGTAAAGATAATGAAAACAGAAAAATTTAATTTGAATGTGTTAGATTTAAAGGGTTTGTTCTGTGATGTTCTTGCAAGACATCTGAATGATGGAACACTAACAAGAGAGTTCGTAGCTGATATGAAAAAGCGTGGTGTCCTGACTGATGCAAAGAAAGCCAAGGAGTTAGAACAGGAAATCAACTTCATGATTCATGGGGATTCAGACTTCTGTGGGTTCTTCTGCAACTTGTTTGCTAGGAGAGATTCTATGAGCACAAGAGAGAAGTTGAGACAGATATTGATAGAAGAAGATACTATCAAACGTTTGACTGCTGAGTGTGAAGATGAAGACAACCTAAAGGAGTGTTGCAAAGACTGCCCAAGCAAAGATAGTGGGGAGTGTGGTGCGTGTATTGTCAAGGAAGAAACAGAGTAGGCACAAATAAGGTCTTCTGTTGCTATATCCTTTGAGTGATGGGTGATTGTTCGAACAAAGAAATAAAACTCCACCAAGGGAAATAGAGCAGATTCAATGAGCGGTACAAAGGTCGGGTGTTCCTGATACTGGCTGCAACTATATGATTGCTGAGGCTGAATGCAAACTTGCTTAACGTCTGGTCGGTGCAGTACTGGGAGCCTCAACAATAATGAACATTTCCACTATGATAGAGGGAAATAGTGGGTAAAAAGAAAGGGAGTAGGCTTGAAACCTATTCCCTTTGTTCTTGTCTGATGGTCTTATTTATTCTGCTCGGCTACCTTGTCAAGTGCCTTTTTGATTTCCAACATTATCCATACTGCATTTCGTATAGCGGTATAGTCTGTAATATCGGCAAGCGGTGTAACTGCAATTTCAAGAGCAGCGTTGCCAAGTTCCTTACTAAGTTCTGATGCACTACCAAAGGTAGGCTCTAACAACTTCAACAGTTGTTCTGATTGGTTCTGTACCATATTTCTAGATATATAAATAGCAAGACTACCTTTTGTTCAATGCACTATCTAGGGAATGCACCTGCACACCATTACAATGTGTAGAAAGGGTCTTGCTAATATGTTATGCCCGCAAAAGCAGTTGAACGGCTGCAAGATAGGGCGATTATTTCTTTTAGGATTTCTCCTAGATATTTGAATTTTGAACGCTACAAAGATATATCAAAAACAAGAAACCACAAAAGAAAGTGCAAGTATTAACAGAAGATTAACACTTCAATGTGTTGGGATTCCTGAGAAGTTGTATCTTTGCAGTAGTGAAACGTTGGATTGAGGGAGAGGGTCATAGACGTTCTCATTTTTACCGCCAATGTTTCTACCTTTGGTTTGAGAAAGAGCGGTGTCACTTCTCAACTAAGTAGGTGTGGTGTCTGTCCTCTCACATCTAGCCAAGTGTTTTTTTGCTCTCCATTTGGTTGTGGTTCTTGAATGGTTCAAGAGTGCCACGATTGAATGGAGAGCGTTTTCTGTGGCTTTATACTTTGGGCGGTGGGTGATTGTTCCACCGAGAAGAAAGAGAGCAGCAGAGTTACGAAACATCTTCGTGTTATCTCCTGACCTTAATTGCTGAGGCTGAATGATAGAGCAAAGAAAGCAAGCAGCCTCAACAACTGGAGCGAGAAAGAAAGTTGGATAAACCTTTGGTGGATTCAGGAAGATTTATTATCTTTGCAGCAGAAATCCCACCTTAGTGCCCTAGCACTTGCATTATTTTGTTACCCACCTTATTGCAAGGTGGGATTTTTTGTACCTTTTTGGGACTATTTTGGGACTTTTGGTTGGGATATGCCTAAAATATAAAGGTGAAAAAGTATGCTAACTATCTGATAATAAAAAGGCTACACCATTTCACAATGATGCAGCCTGCAAACTTAAACAACCAATAAAAGAAATAGATTGATCGTTCAATTGTTATATCTGATGAAGAGTAGCTCTTGTTAGAGCTTTGTGTTTTTATCTGTCAGAAATATGTCTTATCTATTTTGAAGACATTGCTGATTAGCGGATGAACAGGAGTTCACGATACTTAGGCAAGGTCCAAAGCTCATCGGCTACAGTCAACTCCAACTTATCAATCTGATAACGGATCTCCTCCATCTTTGGAGCTACCGTGTCATGATAAGCAATCGCCTTATCGTGCTCATTCTCAATCTTGTTGGCAACCTTGCGGGCATTTACCAACTCCTCAACACCTGTCTCGATGATCTGAGTGCGCTCAGCAATCTTCTTGATGATATTGATGTTGCGGGCTGTCAACTTCTTGCCTTCCTCGTCACCGAAGATGTCAATCATGTTCTCCACATTCTTAGCCAACTGGCTCTGATAGTGAGTAGCCACAGGGATGATGTGGTTCATGCTCAAGTCACCCATTACACGAGCCTCAATCTGAATCTTCTTGGTGTAGGTCTCCCATTTCACCTCATTGCGGGCTTCCAACTCGTTCTTCTTCATGACGCCCATATCCTCGAACATCTTGATAGATGCAGGGTCGAGATAACGCTCGAAAATCTTAGGACAGCTCTTCTCGCAGTCCAGACCACGCTTAGCTGCTTCCTCTACCCACTCATCTGAGTAACCATTGCCGTCGAAACGGATTGGCTTGCAGGTCTTCAAATCCTGACGAACGATGTCGATGATGGCAGATGTCTTGTCCTCACCCTTGGCAATCAACTCATCCACACGCTTCTTGAAGTCGGTCAAAGCCTCGGCTACGGCTGTGTTCAATACAATCATTGCTGATGCACAGTTAGCCTCAGAACCTACAGCACGGAACTCGAAACGGTTACCGGTGAAGGCGAATGGAGAAGTACGGTTACGGTCGGTGTTATCAATCATCAACTCTGGAATCTCAGGGATATCCAACTTCATGCCCTGCTTGCCAGCTACGGTGAAGAGATCCTTCTTGTCGGCTTTCTCAATGTGCTCGAGAAGGTCGGTCAACTGCTTGCCGAGGAATGAAGAGATGATTGCTGGAGGTGCCTCGTTGGCGCCCAGACGATGCGCATTGGTTGCACTCATGATAGATGCCTTGAGCAAACCGTTGTGCTTGTATACACCCATCAAAGTCTCTGTGATGAAGACTACGAAACGGAGGTTATCCTCTGGTGTCTTGCCAGGACCATGGAGCAGGATGCCTGTATCTGTAGCGAGACTCCAGTTGTTGTGCTTACCGGAACCGTTGATGCCTGCGAATGGCTTCTCATGGAGAAGTACGCGGAAACCGTGATGGCGAGCCACCTTCTTCATCAAGCTCATCAAAAGCATGTTGTGGTCAACGGCAAGGTTGGTCTCCTCGAAGATAGGTGCCAACTCAAACTGGTTTGGTGCTACCTCGTTATGACGGGTCTTGCAAGGAATACCTAGTTCAAGAGCCTGGATTTCCAAATCCTTCATGAATGCCTGAACACGCTCTGGGATGGCTCCGAAGTAGTGGTCGTCCATCTGCTGGTTCTTTGCAGAATCGTGACCCATCAGGGTGCGGCCTGTCAGCATCAGGTCAGGACGTGCAGCATACAAGCTTTCATCTACCAGGAAGTACTCCTGCTCCCAACCGAGATTGGAAATAACTTTCTTGACATCTGGGTTGAAGTAGTGGCAAACCTCTGTTGCTGCTACGTTTACAGCGTGCAATGAACGGAGCAATGGA
>ENA-OQER01000202-OQER01000202.1-human-gut-metagenome-genome-assembly--contig:-NODE-202-length-33273-cov-7.966210_pt1 | contig 33273 bp, 40 predicted proteins | sample MGYA00242797_ERZ504639 | MGnify/ENA primary metagenome ERZ504639 (study PRJEB26092, sample SAMD00036306) | human gut metagenome | host: Homo sapiens | study: EMG produced TPA metagenomics assembly of... | reverse complement strand
CTTAAGTGCTACAACCAAGTACAGGATCTTATATCTTATAATTGATTCCTATAGGATATTGACGATTACAAGCTGATATTTACAAAGCTTGATGAAACCTCATCATATGGCAATTTGTTAAATATAAAGCTATACTCTGATGCCGGGAGCCTGAAAAAGCAAGAAAAAACAAGGTCTCCCGCATATGGCTGTCTCTCGCCTACCTTCATTCTGGTAAATGTCTCATACTTCTCCCTGATCTCAGGCAGATTTGAAAAATCAAGCTGTGGATCCACTCCGTGTGAGTAAAGATTCATGCAAGTGTCACGATATCTACATTTCCTGTTCTCTCACCGTTTCCAAACAGCGTACCCTCTATCTCCTCAGCTCCTGCAAGCACACCAAGCTCTGATGTGGCAACACCGCAGCCTCTGTCATTATGAGGATGTAAGCAAAGCACTACTCCGTCTCTGTACTTGAGGTGCTTGTTGATATACTCTATCTGTGTGGCAAAAACATGTGGCATAGCATTCTCTACTGTGGTAGGGATATTGATGATGGCCTTATTATCAGCCTTTGGCTGCCATACATCAAGCACTGCGTTGCACACATCAACCGCATAATCCACCTCAGTGCCCGAAAAGCTCTCCGGTGAATACTGGAAACGGAAATTACCATCAGTCTCTGCTGCAAGGTCTCTCAGTAAAACAGCTCCGTCAACTGCAAGCTGCTTTATCTCTTCCTTTGACTTCTTAAACACCTGCTCACGCTGTGCAACAGATGTGGAATTGTACAGATGTACAACTGCTCTCGGTGCTCCCTCAAGTGCCTTGAAAGTCTTCTTGATGATATGCTCTCTGGCCTGTGTCAGCACATGTATAGTAACATCATCAGGAATCATATCCCTCTCAATAAGAGCTCTCGTGAAATTGAACTCTGTCTCAGAGGCTGCCGGGAAACCTACCTCGATTTCCTTAAAGCCTATATCTACAAGCATCTTAAAGAAGTCAAGCTTTTCCTCAAGACTCATCGGCTCGATTAGAGCCTGGTTGCCATCACGTAAATCAACCGAACACCACAGTGGTGCTTTATCTATATAATCCTTCTTAACCCAGTCATAAGTGCATTCAGGAGGCAGAAAATAACTGCGCTCGTATTTTTCATATCCTTTCATCTTAAAACCTCTTTTCGTTTGAACTGATATAATTGTAACACATAAGCGCAGTTATTGGAATGATTATATTTAATCACTTTGGTTGATGTAATTTAATTTTTTATAAAAATATAATCAACTTTATTGATTTTGATTATTCTAATCAGATATTTAGGCTAAAATATCCGGCTAATCCTCTCTCTTATTACCCCAGAAAAACAATGCAACTGTTCCGGGACCGGTGTGGCTTCCTATTGTCGTACCGATATCATTTATCTCTACTTTACCCTTCATCTTAGGAAAGGCAGCCTCTATCAGATCAGCTACGGCTTTAGCATCCTCATAGCATGCAGAATTTGATATATAGACCTTATCCGAATAATCGGCACCATCCTTGCAGAGTGCCTGCATCTTCACAAGCATCTCCTTTATTGCCTTCTTTTTGGTGCGGATTTTCTCACGCACAATAAGCTTTCCCTCATTGCTCACATTCATGAAAGGACAGATATTAAGCACATTTCCCACGAATCCCGCGGTCTTTGAGATACGCCCGCCCCTGATAAAAAAATGTAAGGTCTGATGAGAAGAACCAGTGATTCACCTCAAGTCTGTGCTCCATGGTCCAATCAGCCAGTGTATCAATATCCATGCCACTATCCCTAAGGTCAGCAAGCTTATCCATCAAAAGTCCAAAGCCAGACGATGCTGCCAGAGAATCAATCACATATATCTTCCTGTCAGGGTACTCCTCCTCCAAAGCCTCCTTTGCAAGCCTTGCCGAGTTAACTGTACCTGATATACCGGAGCTTAGTGCGCAGTGAAGCACATCATATCCCTCATCCAGGAACTGCCTGAAGTACTCCATGTACTCCTCCTGATTGATCTGCGAGGTCTTTGTCATGGCACCGGCTTCCATTGCCTTGTAGAAATCCGGCAGTGGCATGGACTGTCCCAGATCATCCATATACTCTTTGCCGTCGAGCTCATAGTGAAAGCACGCGTACTTAATATTCCTATCAAGCATATGCTCTTTGGTAAGATCTGCTGTTGAACAGCAGCTAATCACATAATTTGACATATTATTTTCCTTTACCTTTAATTATATATAGTCAGATACATATGGTATCTCATGGTATAAAATATCATCAAGCTTTGCAACAGCATCATATGTAGTCTGTATTTTGCCCATCTGCAAAGCTTCTCCGCACTCTTGTATCCCAAAAGCAGTGTGGTAAATGTGCCAATAGACATGCTAATGTGATACTGCGGCTTTTTGTCGGTGAGAGCACAGTGCCCTTTCTCAAAATCAATGACGAATGTGCATTGTTCCATGCAGAAGCTCATCCTCTATCTCGAAGCTAAAGCAGCCGCTTGGACCATCAGGGTCACAGTTGTACTGTGAAATAAACTGCGCCACGTCGATGATTCTGCCCATGGCGTATGGTCTGATTGTCTCCTTTATATCACTGTCGTCGAGCTCAAAGGCAATAGGCTCGCTGTAATAGTTGTTGCCTCTGACCTCATCTATCATGGAATCATGCGCATGAATGTATTCCCACAGGCCAAGCTGCGCCTCACGGTTTAAGTAGATGAGCTCCTTGATGTGCATAACATCGGAGCTGATAAGATATACCATATAGCCGCACGGTTCATCATCCTCGTTGTAGTAGATGGCCACCATAGTATCATCCTCATCCCAGCGGAAGTACTCTTCCCAAGCCAGATTGTTTCTGTACAGACAACCGTGAGTCTTCGCGGCAAAATGAGTATGAAGCTTCTTAAACTGCTCATCATCCCACTGCACACGGCGCACATAGCCCGGCTCCTTAAGCTTTGTGGGAATCTGTCTGTCCTTTATCACATATGTCATCTTGTTTGAGATAATCTCCCAGCCAAGCCCTCTGTAAAGAGGTATTGAGTATGGTACAAAAGAGCAAACGACTTGTTGCTATCGCGCATTCTCGTAAGACTCTTTCTCATGAGCTTTTTCATGAGACCGTGACCGGTGTACTCAGGATATGTACAAACACTTGTGACAAAGCCTACCTCATAGCGCTCGCCGTATATATTCATATCGAGCGGATATACAGCAAACTGAGCCACAAGCTCCTCTTTTTTGTCTATGATATTGAAGCAGCCGAGCACATCAGCTCTCTCAAGCACCGGAAACTTCGACTGCTTGATTTCGTCATCCTTCCAGCCTGTCTCGGCAAGGTCTGCCTCTGTCACCTGAAAAGCATAACGAAGCAGTGCATTGTACTCCTCCGCATCATCCTTTGTCAGTACTCTTATCTTAAATTCATCTGATTTAAAAGAATGCATAGTGTCCTTTCTCGCCTGTCTTTACTGTATACATCAGATCGTCCGCCTTTTTAATGAGCTCGGTAATCTGACTCTCACTGGTAACATTTCTCTCATATGAAATACCGATGGAGCAGGTGATATTCTTCTCCTCATTAAACTCTACGTCATGGTTGAGATATTTCTTTATCTGCCTGCTGAAGCCGTCTGCCTCTGCAATTCTCGCATAGATATCCTTTGCGATATTCTCAAGCTCGTATCTGGCACATGACTCAATGACTATGATGAACTCATCACCGCCATATCTGCTCACAAAGCCTCTGTCCTTAGCAACTTCCTTGAACACAAAGGCCATCTCCTTAAGTATCAGATCTCCCACATCATGACCATATGTATCATTATAATGCTTGAAATTGTCCAGGTCAATAAACATAAGACCCACATCCATGCCACCGGATGTAACACTTATGCGCTTTTCAAGCTTTTCAATCTCCTGATACATACCTGCTCTGTTATAGATACCGGTAAGCATGTCAGTGATAGCTGCCTGCTTCAGCCTCTTGTTCATCTCATTGGCCTTCTCATTGGCCTCAATACGGGCAATGGAATACTCAAGCTCTCTGAACAACAGCTTGAAAATGCTCAGATCATCCTCATTGAGCATGTATCGCTCGATTGAGCCATGCCAGTTGTCCTTCATGCGCACATATGCTATGAGTACACTTGAAAGTGCATCATTCTTGATAAAAGGCACTGCGACAAATGAGCATACATCATCCACGCCGAAGTACGAGATGACATTTTCATACTCGTAGAAGCCCTCTGCAATCTTTGATGTGGCAATGCCTCCGGATAGTCTATCATGATATCACATATACCCTTTATAACCTCATCTGTCATATCACAGCCCGTATCATTATAAAGCACCTGCGGCTCCTTCGCGTGCAGATCTATGATCAGCGCACAGTCAAGACTGAAATGATTGATGAAATTGCTCATGGCATTTTCAATCATGGTGTCCTTCTTCTGGTCATTGACATCGATAATGGTCTGCCATATGGAAATAAACTCCATCTGACGCTTTGAGCCCTGATAATCCTTTTCGAGCCCATGCTGCTTTACAAGCATATTAATCTGCCGCTCATTGATATGGCCATCACTCAGTGACTCCAGGTTGATATTTTTTAACATGTCAAGCGGAGCTGCCTCTGCTATTTCATGCATCCTTTTATTGTGTGCCTCTAAAAGTATTCTCTCATGCTCTATAAGCTCATTTTTGCCGAGCAGCTCAAACAGCTTCATCCTGCTTTCCCTGTATATCGAATAGGCAAATTCGTTTCCCTCCGCATTAACGAGATATCTCTCCGCATCCTCAAAACGTAAAAAGGCTTCTTCCTTTTCACCATCGTGCCACAAGAGCATGGCTGATGCAAAGGAGTAAAGGAACATCTCATCATCGCATCTGGAATAGTCATGGACTGCCTCAGTTCTTGTGGTGTCAATTACTCTGTAGATGACATAATTAAGAAACTGCTTGCAGCTGAGCAGATAGCGCTCACAGCTGAATCTGTCACCCGAAAATATAGATGCAAGCGCAAGAAGCGCATATACCTTACTCGTGTTGCACACTCTTAAGCTGTTTAGATGAAGCTTTATAATAGTCTTCATGGCAACTAAAAGTGCATGGACAGCCTCCTTATAATTGCCCTGCATGATATAGTTAAGAGACTTGTTATAATACACCTCAGCTATATCCTCCGGCATCTTCAGGTAATATAACATATTGATTGCAGCATTGTAATAATTGTCAACCAGCTCATTTTTACCCATGGCACTTAAATTGTAGCCTATAGACGTAAGCACTCTCGCAACATATATATTGCCGTGCCCCTTCATGAACTCGTATGTACGGATAACATATAAAAAGGCTATCTCATTGAGACCGCTTGTGCTGGCAAGCATAATAGTCTTCTGATATGCATCATACACAAGCTGCTCATTTCCTATCTCCTTCGCAAGCTCAAGCCCCTTCGTAAAATGCTTTAGTAATGATTCATCATAAAAGGACTGCTTCACCACATCCCGGCTATTGTCGTATGCGTAAATATATATATGTGCCAAATGATTCCTGTAGCCGTGCTTTATGAGCTTTTCTATAATTTCATCACTGACAGGTATATCCTGTACACAGAAGAATATATTGTACCAGCCTGACATCTTTATCATGACTGACAAAAGCTCTGCCTTAAATATCAGTGTGTCATCCTCTGCCAAAACTGCATAGTCATAGGCACTCTTTGCACTGTTTCCGGCCTTCTCAAGCTTGCCTGATACATATAGCAGGTGCCCTTCATGAAATAATACAGCGAAAGATAATGCTCACTGTCATTTTCCGGTATCAGCGCCTTGTATTCATTCGTGAGCTCAATCGCTTTGGACATCTCTCCAAGTAAAACAGACGTCCTTGCATAGACCATATAAAAGCGGCGCAGGCTTTTCTCATCAATCCATGCATCCTCAAACTTAAGCTTATGCTCTATAATGCGGCAGCCTCTCCTTGCCTGCTCAAAATCCAGAAACTCCATGATATTTGATGCTTCCTGGATGCTCTGCTCAAAGTTCATAGTGATATACAGCTCATCATCATTTGTAGTTTTTACGTTATTTTTAAGCGGTCCGGCACTGCTATATAGTATATGGCGCTCCTGTCCTCAAGCGACTCAACTATACGATCCCACACCTCAACAGTACTGTCAGTACCCTTGACTATGGCATTGACACCTAACACGATACCGATATTGGCGCATGGATTGTCAATCAGATACTTGATGGTCTCAATTGAACTCTTAGACGCCATCTGGAATCTGTTTATCACAATCATCAAAGGCTTCACCTCAGAAAGCTTCTTGAGCATGTCAGCTATGGCCATCGTCATGCGTCTCTGCTCATATGCCACCTCATTTAACAGCACTGTCTCCTCTCTGAAGCACTCACCTGTCTCATAATAGCTGTTTAACACCTGTCTGTGCAGATAGTACACACCGCACTCCTTCTGGAAATCATCAAAGCTTCCGCCTATAAAGCGCCTGTGCATATTGCATATGATGTCCAAAAATGGCTCATAAGCTCCGACCAGCGTATTGTAAGAGAACTCACTGTATGCAAAAAAGACGTTATCCTCATTGCTTTGATAACGTCTTATAACCTCAAGATTTTCAATCGAAAAATCATTGCTATAATTCGCCATTACGATATTTCGAGTCTCTTTTCCTATGCGATTGTAAATCTGTTCAATTACCCCACTATAATACTTTTCTATCATCTGATAACCCCATCACGTTCAAAATCTGACACTGGATAAATCCTTACATGTAATCAGATATTCCGAAATAATTCTAAAAATATAATAGCCCAAAATACCTAAAAAGTCAATCTTTTGACTCAATAATGATAAATTTTCCTCTATGGATATCAATCACTGCATGGTCATCAATTATTTCATTGGATATGCCAAGCGATGTAAATCTGTCAAAGGAATAATCCGTAACAGGATACTTAAAACCTCTAAGGCTCACCTCATTGTCGTCTGTCACTGCTATAAGCGAAACAAACCTGCCATACTGTGCTGATTTTTCAATGGTTACGGGCTTATCCGACATCCTTATACGGTTGTTTGTGTCGATAATGCTGATATCAGTTTTACTTTCCAATCCTATTCCCAAAAGTGAAATATTGCCGAGCACATGGTCTATTCTGCTTCCTGTTGCTCCAAGCATCACTATGCTTCTTGCACCCTCGCTTATGGCAAGTCTTATGGCATACTCCGTATCAGTATCATCCTTTATGGGATTGAGCCTGTGTATCTCGGTCTGTCCCTTTCTCTCAAAAACTCCAAGGCCTTTGTCGTGGCTGAATCGAAATCACCTACAATTATATCAGGCGTGACACCGTTTTCGTACAGGAAATCCATTCCGCTGTCAGCCGCAATTATGGCATCTATTCCATCAGTCTTTATCTCATTTAAGCCGAATTCCTTATCTATTTTTCCACCACATACAATCAAATACCTCATTTTATCCACCTTCTTATAAATAACATATCCACATTTGCTACAGCCCCGGAAGCATTTCTGTTTTAACCTGCATCTGTTACATCATGATATTCAGAAAACCCTTTACATTTTCTTCTATATCTCCGCTAAACACCGCACTTCCCGCAACAATGATATTGGCTCCTGCTGCAAGCAGTGTCTCCACGTTCTCAAGATTAACACCACCGTCCACCTCGATATCAGCCTTATTTGCGGTTTTCTCAAGAAGTGCCTTTAAGTCGCGCACCTTGTCTACAGTATACGGAATAAGCTTTTGTCCTCCAAAGCCCGGATTTACAGTCATGATAAGCACCATGTCCACTTTGGGAAGCACATACTCTATGGCTGAGAGCGGAGTAGCCGGATTTAATGCTACACCTGCCAGTATGCCCTTTTCCTTTATTGCCTCGATTGTCCTGTCAAGATGCTTACATGCCTCCGCATGGACTGTGATGATATCTGCTCCTGCTGTCGCAAAATCATCTATATATCTGACCGGCTCATCTATCATCAGATGCACATCAAACATACGCTCTGTGCACTTTCTGATTGTCTTTATGACCGGCAGTCCTATTGATATGCTTGGAACGAAGCTGCCGTCCATAACATCTATATGCACATACTGTGCTCCGGCCTCATCAAGCTGCTTAAGCTGCTCTCCGAGTATTGAATAATCCGCTGATAAAATTGATGGTGATAAACAGTTCATGTTTTCCTCCGTTTGATTATGCTTTAAATTAATACTTTTGTCTGTTTTTAAGCTCCTCATATAAAAGCTTATAATTATCATACCGCACCTGCGATATTTTCCCATCTGCAAGAGCTTCCTTCACACCGCAGTCCGGCTCATTTATATGACTGCAGCCCTGAAACCTGCAATATGGCTCATACTCTACAAACTCCGGATAACATGTCCACAGATCTTCCTTTTCAAAGCCCGGCACATCCATCGAGCTAAAGCCCGGTGTATCCATGATATACGTGCCATCCTTTATCGGGATAATCTCAGAATGTCTGGTCGTATGCTTTCCGCGCTCTATTTTCTCACTTATATGTCCAGTCTCCATCTGCACATCATCCTGCAGACAGTTGATGATAGATGACTTGCCAACTCCCGAGGACCTGCAACCGTGGTCGTCCTTCCTTCTAAAATGCGCTTTATCTCATCTATGCCCTCACCTGTTTTCGTGCTGGTAAAAAGCACTCTATAGCCAGCCGGCTCGTATATGCTTTTAAGCTCCTGCTGCTCTTTAGGTGTGATTAAGTCCTTTTTGTTGAAGCATATAGTAACCGGGACATGCTGGTACTCCATCATACACAAAAACCTATCAAGCAGGTTGAAATTGGGATCCGGCTTTGCGGATGCAAAAATAACCAGGGCCATGTCTATATTGGACACAGCCGGCCTGATAAGTTCGTTTTTCCGTGGCAGTATACGCTCGACATTGCCTATGTGCTTTTCATCATCGAGGACTGCTATGTCGACGATATCGCCTACCAGTGGCTTTATCTTTTGTTTTCTGAAGGTACCTTTTGCTTTGCACTCGTAGAGAGTGCCGCCTGTGGCAGTTTCTTTTGCTTCTTTGGTTTCTTCTACGTAGACGTAGTAGAAGCCGGCAATTCCTTTAATAATTTTTCCTGTCATGGTTTTCCTTGTGTGCTTTTGTATTTGCAGGAGTCACGCTTTCGGCGGGGTGCATGCCGCGCTTTGAGGTTGTGTGGGTGGCGGGGGCAGCATATATCTCTTAAAATATGAAGCCAGCCCCGGGCTCTCCTACGGACAGGCTATGGCTTGCTCTGCCCTATTCTTTCCTCGGTAGGTTTATGGCACCCCGGGGCAATTCATATTTTTTTCTCGGAACACATGCCTGCCCCGCTTCCTTAGTTCCTCTCCGCGAGTTCAGGTTTTCGTCCGCGGGTTGATGCGGTAGTGGGGTGCGGATAGCACCCACTTTGTGGGTGCTATCCGGTGGTTGCTATAGAGTGTGTATACAAATACTATTGCTATGTGGAAAACTTGACGTAGCTACGCTACTGCTCGTTTTCCTTGTACCCCACGCAATGGCAATATCTACCTCTTTTTAGCTATTCCGGTTTATAATAATTATTTAGCGTCTCTTATGCTTATGGCACGCTATACGTTACTGGATCAAGTGTGACAGTTGCAGGATTTCCTGCTTCATCTGTTTCCCCTGTCTGAACTGTCCAAGTAACCACAATACTTCCTGTAGCTTCTTTCATTGTTCCGGAAACTGTAAATGATGACGTATTTTCATATGAACCCTTATCGTATACAGTTCCACTTTTACCTACAAGCTTATACTCTGCTTTTACTACAGTTCCCTCTCCACTATAACTAATTCCTTTACTTACGTTAGTCGATATCTCCTGCTTACCCTTACTGAGTGTAAGTGTGATTGTGGTGCCTGCGGCTACGGTTTCGCCGGATTTGGTCTGGCTGATTACGTTGCGGCGGGTACTGTGTCGCTGTACTGGGAGTCGGCATAGGTGTACTTGAGACCTGCTCCTGCGAGAGCGCTTTCTGCATGTGACTGTGAGGCACCTACTACGTTTGGCACGGTGATTGGCTTCTGGCCCGGTGAGAGGGTGACTGTTACTGTGCTGCCCTTTGCGGCCTGTTTCTTTGCTGATGGTGACTGTGCTGTTACTACATCTGCTGCTACACTGTCATTGTAATCTCCATACTCGAAGGTGACACTAAAGCCTGCTGACTCGAGTGTACTCTTTGCTGAGCTCTTGGTCTTTCCGATTACACTTGGTATCTTGACCATCTCTGATGTACTATCACCTTTTCCTGCGATAACTACATTAATCTGTGAACCACGCTTTACTGTATCTCCGGCCTTGACATCCTGCTCAAGGATTGTGCCATCCTTTTCATCTGACTGCTTTGTCTCAAATGCAAATACTGTGAGGTCAAGCTTTAAGCGGTCTACTGCCTTCTGAGCATCCTCCACTGACATGCCTCTGATGTCAATCATCTGGCCCTCTGTCTCAGTCTGTGTCTCTGACTCTGATTCAGACTCGGTCTGTGTCTGTGACTCTGTCTGCTGTGACTCTGAGTTCTTTTTGCCGCCAAACTTAAACACTCCTGCCACTGAAAGTGCAAGATATATGATAACTATTACAATGATTACGGCTGTTACTATACCCATGATTGTGATTGCTTTATCCATCTTTGGATTTAAAAGCTTGCCGTCATCATCATCGTCTTCGTCTTCTTCGTCATCATCGTCGTCTAAGAGTGACTCATCATATTCATCATCATCGTCTTCATCGTCAGCATACTCATCACCATTATCTGCATCGGTATCATCATCGTTTAAGTCCTCTGCAACACCTCTGCCTTCTTTTATCTTGTCAAGCTCCTCCGGCTTATAACCTTGGTCTTGCCACCGTCAACGAGTGGTGCTATTGTAACGAAATCCTCATCAGGATGCGCAAGAGAGCGCCTTATGTCTGTGAGAAGCTCCTCAATAGTCTGGTATCTGCGGTCCGGTGTCTTTTGTGTACACTTTAAGATGATTTTCTCAAAGCTGATTGGCAGATCCGGTGCGTAGATGCTTGGCCTTGCAATCTCCTCCTGTAGGTGCTGCAGTGCAACTGCCACTGTGGTATCACCGTCAAACGGCACACGGCCTGTAACCATCTCAAACATTACGATTCCCAGTGAGTAATATCACTTCTGCCATCGACGAAGCCGTTTCTTGCCTGCTCCGGAGATGCATAGTGTACTGAGCCCATCACATCTGAGCTTATTGTATTTGAAGATGTAGCCTTTGCAATTCCAAAGTCTGTCACCTTTACCTTGCCATCTGTAGAAATAATGATATTCTGCGGCTTGATATCACGGTGAATGATATTTTTATTGTGAGCGGCCTCTATGCCCCTTGCCACCTGGATTGCAATACTTGCAGACTCCTTGAATGACAGCTGGCCCTTTTTCTCGATATAAGTCTTAAGTGTGATACCCTCGACATACTCCATGACAATGTAGTACAGACCATTCTCGCTGCCTACATCATAGATATTTACGATATTTGGATGCTCAAGTCCTGCTGCTGACTGTGCCTCAGCACGGAACTTGGTCACAAATGAACTATCCTCCGAAAACTCCTGCTTTAAAACCTTTATAGCTACAAAACGGCTCAGTATATGGTCTTTTGCCTTGTATACATCAGACATGCCGCCTGCGCCAACCTTGCTTAGGATCTCATATCGATCCGATAAAAAACTTCCTATCTCTAACATCTGTTATTACCTCGTCTTAAAATGGTTTAATAATCATTACAGTGATATTATCGCGGCCACCGTTTGCATTGGCCATGGCGACAAGCTGTGACGCTGCTGTCTCGATATTATCATTTTGCCTAATAGTATCGCATATTTCTTTATCTCTCACCATATTGGTAAGTCCGTCTGTACACAGAAGAATCCTGTCGTCCTCACATAGCTCGACCTCAAAAAAATCTGCCTCCACATGATCTGCTGCCCCGACAGCTCTCGTGATGATATTCTTGTCCGGATGAACTCTCGCCTCGTCGGCATTTATCTCACCCATCCTGACCATCTCATCAACCAGTGAATGATCCCTGGTAATTTGTCTGATCTGCTCTGTGCCACCTACAATATAAAGCCTGCTGTCACCTATATTGGCCACAAAAAGCTTGTTTCCTATAATAGTTCCTACGACTAAGGTGGTACCCATTCCACGCTTAGCTTCATCCTCACGAGACTCAGCCACCAAAAGCTCATTTGCCTTGTTGATAGCCTCTTTGATGATGGATACCGGTTCATCCCCGGCATTTCTCGATACCGATGCAACCACACGCTCTATAGTGTATCTGGAAGCATAGTCACCGGCTTTGTGTCCTCCCATTCCATCTGCTACGATGAAAAGATTCGGAAGATTTCCTACTGCAGTGTCAGACGAGAAATAAAAATCCTGATTCATCTCACGAATAGCACCTGCATCCGTAATGGAAAACGTCTTCATCTAGTTTATTCCTCTCTCTTTATCTATATGCTTCTTGCGAAGCTGTCCACAGGCACCGTCTATATCTCTGCCCATTTCCCTTCTAATAGTAACATTAATTCCGTTTTTTTCAAGCCTATTTTTAAAAGCCTCTATAACACCCTTGTTGGACTGCACGTAGTCGCGCTCCTTTATCGGGTTTACCGGAATCAGATTTATATGGCAGTTCATGCCATGCACGAGTGCCGAAAGCTCTGTTGCATCCTCGGCTGTATCGTTCACTCCGCCTACCAGGCTATACTCAAAGGTGACTCTGCGGCCGGTCTGTGCAAAATAATATTTGCATGCATCGACCACATCATGTATATCATAGCTGTTTGCAACCGGCATGAGAGCTTTTCTCTTTTCCTGGTTGGAGGCATGCAGTGAAAGCGCCAGCGTGATAGAAAGCTTTTCATCTGCAAGCTGTCTCATGCGCGGTACGAGACCACATGTGGAAACTGTCAGATTGCGCTGGCTGATATTGATACCGTTTTCATCAGTAAGAAGCTCTATAAAGCGCAGCAGATTGTCGTAATTGTCAAGCGGCTCGCCTGTGCCCATGACAACTACATTTGAGATGCGCTCTCCTATGTCCTTACCTATCTGATAAATCTGGTCAATCATCTCAGACGGCCTAAGCCCCCTGACGAGACCATCAAGAGTGGATGCACAGAATCTGCACCCCATCCTGCAGCCAACCTGCGAAGATATGCATACAGAGTTTCCATGCTTGTACTTCATAAGCACACTCTCTATGACATTGCCATCATCGAGTGCAAAGAGATATTTTCTCGTGCCGTCGAGCTTTGACACCTGCACCTCCTCTTTTTTTAGCGAGATGAGTATTGCATTGTCCTTTAATACCTGTATGAACTTTTTTGAAATATTGGTCATCTCATCAAAGCTGTCCACATGCTTCACATGAATCCACTCATATATCTGCTTCGCACGGAATTTCTTCTCTCCGAGCGATATGATAAACTCTGTGAGCTCGTCCATATTCATTGATTTGATGTCAGTTAGTTGTTCTTTTATCTGTTCCATATCATTTTTATTAAGTCTGCATTTAACTATTGTTTTATAAATGTTTTTTCTTATTTGTTTTGCTTATTGTTTATTACTTCACTAATTATATCCTGAAATCTGGTTTCGTAATTAAAATTCATCATTTAAATCTGCATAAACAAATTCTTCTAATTCGAACCAATTTATATTTATTAATTCATGATTTATTTTAATATCATAATTTGCTTTTTATGAATCTTGCAATAAAGAATCCGTCACTTCCATGCTCACCGGGCAGTATCTGTTTCATTCCGGTGCCCTCAGCAAAGCTCTTATCCAGCTCAAACTCCGGATGCTTTTCAATAAACCACCTCACATTGTCCTCATTCTCAGCCTCATCTATCGTACATGTACTGTACACGAGCACTCCGTTTGGCTTCACGTATGTATGCACGGTATCAAGTATCTGTCTTTGAAGAACGACAAGCTCATCTACAGACTCAGGTGTCATCTTGTAGCGGATGTCCTTCTTTCTGCCGAGCACTCCAAGCCCTGAGCACGGCAGATCACAGATCAGTATATCTGCCTTTCCCGCCGAATCAGCATCAAATACTGTGGCATCCCACACCTCTGCCGACATATTGTTAAGACCATGCCTGTCTATATTTTCCTCAATCATATCGACCTTGTTATCGGTCAGGTCACGCGCGAACACATGGCCGCTTCCCTGCAAAAGCTCAGCTATATGGGTGCTCTTGCCGCCCGGTGCTGCGCATACATCTATCACATAGTCGCCCTTCTTTGGAGCAGCCGTCTGTGCGACAAGCATTGAGCTTATATCCTGCACATAGAAAAGTCCGTCTCTGAAGCTCTGCAAGCCATTCAAATAATCAAATCCAGATATAACAAATGCATAATTAAGTTCATCAACCGCTGTGACCGTCACACCCTCTGCCTCAAGCGTCGCGCGAAGCTCATCCGGAGTACACCTGGTCAGGTTTGTCCTGATGCTAATTGTGCTCTTATTGTGAAAGGCCTTGAAAATCTCCTCTGCCTTCTTCTCTCCGTATGCCGCAACAAATCTGTCCACTATCCACTGTGGCATAGAGTATCGGATGCTTAAGGTATCAAACTGTACTGAATCTATATTTCTTGCAATATTTCTGAGTACACCGTTTACAAAGCCCGAAAGCTGTGCAAACTTATGCCTCTTTGCAAGCTTCACCGCCTCATTGCATACGGCCGAATCCGGCACCGCGTCCATGTACTTTATCTGGTAAACGCTCATGCGAAGAAGGTTTCTGATGAAGGGCTTCATCTTCCTTACCTTTGTCTTTGAAAAAGAGTCTATGATGTAGTCAAGCTGCAGCATATACTCGATAGTGCCGTCAACAAGCCTCGTCATAAAGGCTCTGTCCTGCTTTGACAGATACTGATACTTGTCAAGCACACTACGAAGCACGATATGTGAAAATGCTCCACGCTCATTAATCTCAATAAGCATCTCAAGGGCAAGCTCACGCGTATCTACAGAGTGCTCATTATGCGCTGTCACGTTTGATTTTGCCGGTCTGCCCGGTATATTATTTTTGTTTATTTGGCTATTTTTATTATTATGATTATTTTTACTATGATTATTTATCATGATGATGTTTCCGAATAGTTACATATACATTTAATTTTCTAACTAATATATCCACTTTGAACTGCCACCCTGTAAAATCACAGGCAAACAGCAGCTAAAACAATATCAGTCGTCCCGTCTGCGTCCGTTTGTGATAAGTATTATACGAAGGAGCTGTAAAATAGCAGCCGCCGCACTGGCTACATAGGTAAGTGCCGCTGACTTGAGCACCCTTCTTGTGTACCTAAGCTCGTCATCTGCAAGTATGCCCTGTGTACGAAGCATGACAAGCGCACGTCTTGAAGCATCAAACTCTACCGGCAATGTCACGAGCTGGAAAAGCACTGCTGCCGAAAACAGCAATATGCCTATATCAATAATAAGCCCTGACGAGCGTGTGTTAAATAATAAGCCGATAAGTATGACCGGCCATGCAAGCATTGAGCCAAAATTAGCTATAGGCACAAGTGCACTCCTGATTGAAAGAGGTGCATAGCTTTTTGCATGCTGTATAGCGTGTCCACACTCATGGGCTGCTACGCCAAGTGCTGCGACCGATGTGGCATTGTACACAGGATCAGATAAATTCACTGTTTTGGTGCGCGGATCGTAGTGGTCCGTCAGACTACCTGACACATGACGCACCTGCACATCATATATGCCTGCCGCCTGAAGCACTCTCTGAGCCACCTGCGCACCATTCATGCCTGACATGCTTCTTAGCTGTGAGTATTTATTAAATGTACCTTTAACTCTTGCCGATGCAATCATACATATCACTGCACCTATCACAACGAGTATATATGTCGGATCCCAGTAATAATATCCCATGTATCATCTCTGCTACTAAAAACATATACAAATGTGTATATGCTAGATGATTCGCTACAATCTCACGATTTGTAGTTACTGCTTCAATGTGTATGCTTTGGCGATTATAAACAATACGCTACTCACAAGTTCTTGTACACTCCACAGTCGTAAATTCCCGACTAAGCCATCGGTACATACCTATAAATTCTTTAAATTGATTAGATATAGGTTTTCATCTAAATAGCTTTTCCTTTCTTAATATTTTATGTTTCGCTACTTGGTTTTCGTAGGCTTCTACCATTGTCTAAACGCTACCATCAAGGTTCTATCCTATAATTAGCAAGACTGTTTCAACTTGCACTGGCTACTTCTCAACGTTTCCGACTGCTTTGACGTTAGCACAAACGAATACTCTGGATTTTGAGTATCTTTGAGAACATTGACTCACATTTAATTATGTTTTTAGTTACTTATAATGAATAACTATAACGTGAAAAATGAGCCCTCTTCCACATGACAGCCTCTCAAAAATGAACCTGTATCCATGCGCTTCTTGCCCTGGAGCTGTACCTCTACTAAAGATAATGCTCCTTTTCCTGTCTGTACATACATATCATTTTTTCCGATATGATAAATACAGCCCGGCTCATAATCATCGCTGCCGTCAATCACCTTTGCACTCCACACCTTAAATGTCTTACCATTCAGGTGGGTGTATGCGCTCGGCCATGGATTAAGCCCCTTATAAGCCTCTCAATCTCAACAGCCGGCTTTGTCCAGTCGATAAAGCCAAGCTCCTTACTGATCATTGATGTATGTGTAGCCTCCTCGCTGTTTTGAGGAGTATACTCTGCAGTGCCATCCTCTATCATCTTCATGGTCTCCACACACAGCCTTGCTCCCTCTGCTGAGAGCTTATCAAACAGGCTGCCGCCGGTCTCATCAGGTGCAAGTCTGACTGTACTCTTTGCAATCATATCGCCGGTATCGACACCCTCATCCATCCTCATGGTAGTGACACCTGTAAACTCGTCACCGTTAATCACAGCCCACTGGATAGGAGCCGCACCTCTGTACTTTGGCAAAAGTGAAGCATGCACATTGATACAGCCGTATCGAGGCATATCAAGAATACTCTTTGACAGAATCTGTCCAAAAGCAACCACAATTATTATATCTGCATTAAACTTTCTGAGATACTCTATATTAGCAGTCTCTCTTATTTTAACCGGCTGGAATACCTCAATACCGTGCGAAAGCGCACACTCCTTGACCGGTGTATACTGCATTGTCTTGCCGCGGCCCTTTGGCTTGTCGGGCTGTGTGACAACCAGTGCACCTCGTGCCCTGCCTCTATAATTGCCTCAAGCGTTCCCACCGAAAAGTCCGGTGTTCCCATGAAAATTACTCTCATCTTACTGCCTCCCAGATATTTTCCAAGCTCAGATAACAAATGTCATCCTAATGATTACTCCTGTGTATCCTCATATGTCACATCGTGAAGTGCGCCCTCAACCTTCTCCACATAGAGATGTCCGTCGAGATGGTCAAGCTCGTGGCAGATACATCTGGCCAAAAGCTCTTCTCCCTCTATCTCATACTCATTCATATCCTCGCCCATGAAACGAGCCTTTACATAATTCGGGCGGGTCACCTGTCCGGCCTTTCCCGGTACTGAAAGACAGCCTCATCGCCGGTCTGCTCTCCGTCAGACTCGATAATTTCAGGATTAATCATCACGATTGGACCCTCGCCCACATCGATAACAACGATCCTCTTTAATATGCCAACCTGTGGTGCGGCAAGTCCTACACCATTAGCCTCATACATAGTCTCAAGCATATCATCAATAAGTGTTACTATCTTTGGAGTCACCTCCGTAACCTCTCTGCAGACCTTGCCAAGTACAGGGTCTCCCTCCACTCTAATAGTTCTAAGTGCCATAATTGCCTCCTTCTATATCTATCAAAATCCACTCATCGGATTGAAATCAAATGAGATATTAGCATGTTTCATTGCCGTATCAGCTTTCACAGCCTGCTCTATGCCATCCTTTATGGAAATGAGCGCCGCATAGTCAGATGTCTTCATGTAAATCACCTTGCGGTATATGTCATTTACCTTGGCGATGGTCGCATCCGCAGGACCGATGAGCTGAATCAGATGCCTATCATCCGGCTCTGATTTTCATCTGTATGCGATATCATCTGCGCTGCTATATCGTACACTCTCTGCGCCATGCTGCCACACTCACTCTCATCAGGTGATGTGACATGGACTAAAAGCATATTCCATACAGGTGGATAGTTCATAAGCCTCCTGTACTCTATCTCCTTATCGTAAAAAGCCTCATAATCCTGCTCTTTGGCAGTCCGGATGGCATAGTGGTCAGGGTCGTAGGTCTGGATAACCACATTGCCGGGCAGCTTTCCTCTGCCGGCGCGCCCTGCCGCCTGGGTCAGCAGAGCAAAGGTGCGCTCCGCCGCATGAAAATCATTCACATGCAGTGACATATCCGCCGCCAGCACACCAACCAGCGTGACATTTGAAAAATCATGCCCCTTTACAATCATCTGCGTACCGATAAGTATATCGGCCTCATGATTGGAAAATGCCTGCAGAATCTTCTCATACGCATCCTTCGCCCTCGTGGTGTCATAATCCATGCGCAGTATACGCGCCTGTGGAAAACGCTTTGCCACCATCGCTTCTATCTTCTGTGTGCCGGCCTTAAAGCCGCTAATGTACTTCGAGCCACAGCTCGGACACACCTTAGGCACCGGCTGTCTGTAGCCGCAGTAGTGACAGACCATAACTCCGCCGCTATGTTCACTGAGTGATACATCGCAATGAGGACATTTTACCACAAAACCGCACGCTCTGCACGACATAAATGCCGATTTGCCCCTTCTATTTAAAAAAAGCATGGTCTGCTGACCATTTAGAAGCCGCTCCTCCATAAGCTCCTGAAGCCTGGTGGAAAGAATCGAGCGGTTTCCCTCACGAAGCTCCTGCCTCAAATCGACAACCTCACACTTTGGAAGAGGTCTGTCGTCCACACGCTTATCCAGCTCCAAAAGCCTGTAAACGCCTGTCTTTGCCTTGTAATAGCTATCCACCGACGGTGTTGCAGAGCCAAGTACCACAATGGCATCGGACATGCGCGCGTACTCTATCGCCACCTCCCTGGCATGATAGCGCGGCACCGACTCGCTCTTGTATGAATTCTCGTGCTCTTCATCTATTATGATAAGTCCTAAATTTGAAAAAGGTGTGAACAACGCCGACCGCGGGCCAATCATGATGTCAATATCACCATTCTTAGCTCTCTCAAACTGGTCATAACGCTCACCATTTGAAAGTCTTGAATTGATTATCGAAACCCTGTTCCCAAATCTGGCAAAAAAACGCATCACGGTCTGGTAAGTGAGGGCAATCTCGGGAATCAGCACAATCGCCTGACGCCCGGACTGTATACAGTGTGCGATAAGCTCCATGTACACCTCTGTCTTGCCGCTTCCGGTGACACCCTTAATCAGATAAGTATTTCTAAGGCCAGCGGCAATGTCGCCTTCTATCGCATCAACCACACTCTGCTGCGCAGCATTCAGTACCTTATCATAGGTGTCCACACTCATATGCTCCACAGGATTTCTGTAGCCGCTCTGTGTGATGACCTCGATAAAGCCGCTCTGCTCAAGCGCTCTTATAGTGGCAGCCGACACCGACAGCTTGCCTGTCACAAAGGAATACTCAAGACGCGCCCCTCATCAGCATCAATCAGCGCACGAAAAAGCCTGGCCTTTGCCTTTTGTTTTTTTGCCTCGCAAAGCGCAAGCTGCGCCCTTGCCTTTACCTTGTCTATTTTCAGTGCAATACTGCGGCTCACCTGCTCCTTAGCCTGCTTCTTTACAGGTATAACAGTCTTAAGCGCCTGATTCATGGTAGAGCCGTAATTGCGCCGTATCCATGCCGCAAGTGCGATGAGCTTTGCCTCCACAGCCACAGAGTCTGCCTTTATCCCGATAAGAGGCTTTGTCCTTGCCGGGTCGTACTCAGGCTTATCCGTGACCTCAATCACATAGCCTGTGATAGTGCGGCTGCCAAATGGAATATCCACGCACACACCCGGACGGATGTCGCATAAAAGCTCATCCGGGATGCTGTACTGAAATGTCTTATCCAGTTTTTCGTGGGATATATCCACAATCACGTTGGCATACATAACTGATACTATTTAACTCCTTCGTATTTCTCCTCACAGTACTTGCAGCGGTAGATTTCGTTTTTCTCATCGGAAAGTACGAAAATCTGGTCAAGCTCCTGCTCAATTGAAGTGATGCATCTTGGGTTTTTGCACTTGATGACATTTTTCACCTGATGAGGCAGCTTAAGCTCCATCTTGTCCACAATCTTGTCACCCTTTATCACATTTACAGTGATATTGTGGTCGATAAATCCAAGGATATCGAGGTCTAACGACTCTATCGGACACTCTACCTTGATGATATCCTTCTTGCCCATCTTGCTGCTCTTTGCATTCTTTATGATTGCAACTGTGCAGTCGAGCTTGTCAAGCTTTAAATCCCTGTAAATCTGAAGACTCATACCTGCCTTGATATGATCGAGCACAAAGCCCTCATGTATTCCACTAATATTCAGCATATTATCCTCCTTTAGTCCTCAGCCAGTCCAAGCAATGTCAGAATAAGCGCCATACGCACGTAAACCGCATACTGTGCCTGCCTGAAATAGCATGCTCTCGGGTCATCATCCACATCAACAGAAATCTCATTCACACGTGGGAGCGGATGAAGTACAATCATATCATCCTTTGCAAGCTCCATCTTCTCCTTTGTCAGAATGTAGAAATCCTTCAGACGCACATAGTCCTCCTCATTGAAGAAACGCTCCTTCTGGACACGTGTCATGTAGAGCACATCAAGCTCTCCCATGGCATCCTCGAGCTTTTCTACCTCCTTGAACTCGATATTGTTGGCACGAAGCACATCATCGCGCACATAGTCAGGCACCTTAAGCTCCTCAGGCGAGATAAGCACAATCTTCACATTGTCATATCTGATAAGTGCATTGATCAGTGAATGCACTGTACGTCCAAACTTTAAATCTCCGCAAAAGCCGATTGTGATATTATTCAATCTGCCCTTGATGGAACGGATTGTAAGGAGATCCGCAAGTGTCTGGGTAGGATGCTGATGACCTCCATCGCCTGCATTGATTACAGGGATACGCGATTTTTCTGAAGCCACAAGCGGTGCACCCTCCTTAGGATGACGCATGGCACAGATATCCGCATAGCAGGAAATAACCCTGATAGTATCTGAAACGCTCTCGCCCTTTGACGCAGATGACGAATCAGCACTGTGGAAACCTAACACCGAGCCTCCCAAATTAAGCATGGCAGCCTCAAAGCTAAGCCTGGTTCTCGTGCTTGGCTCATAAAAACAGGTTGCAAGCTTCTTTCCATCGCACTTGTGTGCATATTTCTCAGGATGAGCCTCTATATCATTTGCAAGATCCAGAAGCTTGTCCAACTCTTCTACAGAAAAATCCAACGGACTCATTAAGTGACGCATAATTTGCCTCCATTCTTTTTCGCGTAACAATTTTTATTATATTTTTTCTATCATATAATAACTTAGCGCAATATTCAAGTTGGCTTTTACACTTTTTTGTTGTAAAATATATGACAGAATATAACTGTTCTGAACGTTTAGCAATTGTATTGAAGTTTTCATACAATTGTGACAATTTCAACATCAAAAAGGAGAATAATATGTCTGTAAATGAATCACAAATCAAAAACACCACAGCCGGCGCAATCGATGATGACGATGCTGTAATCTTTAAGGAGAGAAAAAGACTGCTGTTTCTCGGTCTGCCGTGGACTTTCACAAAATATACCGTCACACCGTCCTTTATCACTGTAGAGTCCGGACTCTTAAGCACCACAGAGGATGACTGCTACATGTATAAGGTAGCTGATGTAAAGCTCACCACATCACTGATGGAGCGCATTTTTAAGCTTGGCACCATAGTCTGCTACACAGGCGACGTCACAAACCCTGAGCTTAAGCTTGTTCACGTAAAGCACTCACGCGAGATAAAGAGCTATCTGCTCAAGCAGTCTGAGGCCGCAAGACTTAAAAGACGCACCTTAAACACTGTGGATATCGGTGCGCACGGAGCAGACATGGCAGATTTGGATCATGATGGTATTCCGGATTCTATGGAATAATACAGCCGTTGCTGCGCAGCTGATTTTGCTCATATATGTGTGGATCTGAATAGTTGCTTATGTCCATAAATAAAAAATGCGGTCGCATGACCGCATTTTATTTTTCAGGTAACTATTCAGAATAATTCACAGATTAATATACCAGTCCATCGTTCTGCAAATAACCAGCCCAATAACTTGCATGAATTTCCATCTGTAACATCAGAAAAGCTTGACATCTAGCAGCAGAACAGCTGCCAGCAAAGGAATGTGGCTAGCAGGCTGCAGCACTCGCTGCCCCTGCCACTAGGGCGTCCGTATATGTCTCCCATATCCGAATACCACGAGCCACCATTTTCAATTATCTGCATAAACTGGCGGTACTGCATGTTGTTTGGCTCAAGCGACACTGCTCGCTGTATGTGTTCTATGGCTGTCGCTGTGTTGCCGAGCTTTTGGTTTGCGATAGCACTGTAGTAGTACCACCTTCCGCGTCTCTCAGCAAAAGGTACCTCCTCAAGCACCTTCAGTGCCTCATTGTAGTAGCCGTTGCTGATGAAATTGCCTGCTGCACGCACCTTTGGATTGTCATCCTGTGCACTGCTGCCTGCATTATTGTAGGTATAGCGGCCATAGAAACCACCAAACGGTCCACCTGCTCCAAATGGATCACCCGTTCCCGGTCCACCACCATATGCTCCACCATAGGAGCTGCCGCCGTATGAGCTGCTGCTTCCCGCACCGCCATATCCACCGGTTCCGGCAGCACCGGACTGCTTTTCCTTCATTATCTGGTCATATGCCTGCTGCACCTGCTTAAACTTCTCCTCAGCCTGATCCTTGTTAGGATTGTTGATATTGGCATCAGGATGATATTTTCTGCTTAAGCTCCTGTAGGCCTTTTTTATTTCATCGTCACTTGCACTGCGGCTGACACCGAGCACCTGATATGGATCTATCATTTATGTTTCTTCCTTTTCTTCATCTGAATATACTCATACTTGCTCCACACACCGGAGTATAGAACATTTCTGATTATATCCGCATGTAAGAGAATTGGCAACCTCTCAAATATTTTTGCTGCCTCTGAAAGCATAGATGTCATCATAAGCCGACAGGATTTGTCAAATTTTTCCTGATCATTATTGCAGCAATGCATGAGCTGTATAAGTGGATTATATGACTTCTTTTTCACATCATCCCCAATATCCTCATACGCATCCATTATATAAATAAATTTGCCCATATAGCAGCCAAATTCCTTCAGATCCTTCTGCCACTCATCCTGCTTCCACGCAAAAAGTATGCCGAGCATCTCTCCTGTCAGCCCCGCAACTGCATCAATATTGGTATCATTGCTCTTCTCGCACTCTGCAAGCCTTGCAATGTAGTCTTCTATCGCCTTAGCCTGTATCGGATAGCCTTTTTTTGCCTTCTCAAAGTCCTTTTTCAGCATCTCTGCGTATGTCTTCTTCGTCAGGCTCTTGTCATCCTTCCAGTCATCTATCAGATTGTAGTATGCAAGCAGGATGTTCATGGCTGCAGCATACTCTGTAATCTCATTGGTGCGAAGTGTACGCTTCTTCGTAGGGTGCACGCTGCATACAAATCCATCCCGCGTTACACTATCCGGCTCATACAAGCCTGTCAGAAGCACTATGAGAAAAGTCATGTCGTAGTTTAGTGCCATCTGTGCACGCCTGCCATACTGCGACTTCATTGTCTGGCACAGCCCACAATAATAGCTTTGATATATTTTTTTATTTTCCTCGGACAAGGTGTCCTTATTGACAGTTATATATCCAAACATTTCTCTTCTCCATGCTCTTATGTACAGGTATATATATTGACGTACCAGTACATCGAAAAATAAGTTTCTGGCTATATGACGCAGAATGAATTTTCATCTGCAAGGCGGAGGAATGAGGCGTAGCGGTGGCTACGTCGATTGACTACAACGCCGCAGATGGGAAATCAGGCAAGTCATATGGCTGGTTACTTATTATTCGATGTACTAGCTGCGTCTCACGAACTGCTCCCGGCACTTCGGACAGGTTATACAGATCTTTCCATGTCCTCTTGGCACCCTGACTCCTGCTTGCACATAGGACACTTGAAGAACTTGTACTGCTTCCTCTGTGCAAAGCGCTTTTTCCTGCGCTCTGCCTTTACGGTCCACTCATACCTGGCATTTAAAAACTTCTGATTCTCTGCATAGCGCTTGTTTACATTTCTCGAAAATACACGAAAATACATATGTATCATCAGTCCTATAGCCAGTATATCAAGTATCGCCGACCTTGTAAATATTGAAACCACAAGTAATATCATTACTACCCATGACTCAGCCCTTGCAAGCTCGTCCATCCCGTTTCTTCCATTCATAAATCTGATAAATTTTTCTCTCATATTACCGCCTCGCCCTATATTTTCATTATAGCCAAATTCTTACCTCATACAGTGTCCACGCTATGAATTTGAGGTTTTAAATCGTTCTTTACATTTATTAAGATAATATTGAAGATAAAAACCGTCAATAGACCTATCGTCTTTTAAGAAACATTTTATATTTCGTTTATTAAAGTTGGTAAAAGGGCTTGATTTTTGGAAAAATGCTTGGTATATTAAATAAATATGCAGGACAGGTGATCGCGGCTGCAGGTGTCGAAAGACCGCAGGTGAGGAAAGTCCGGGCTTCATAGGGCAGGATGCCGGTTAACGGCCGGTGGAGGAAACTCTAAGGACAGTGCAACAGAAATATACCGCCACTTTTGTGGTAAGGGTGGAATGGCAGTGTAAGAGACTACCGCCTCACTGGTAACAGGGAGGGCACATGTAAACCCCATCCGAAGCAAGACCGAAACAAAGCTTTGACGTGGCCCGCCAGCTTTAGGTAGGTTGCTTGAGGCGTCTGGCAACAGGCGTCCTAGATAGATGATCACTCAACGACATAACCCGGCTTATCGTCCTGCGTATTTTAATAATCTAAAGCCTATTGGCGTTTCGTAAAATAACTTATTAGTAACGTGCGCCGCAAGGTGCACCATTAAAAATGCAACTGAGATATCTCAGTTGCATTTTGTTATTTCCCGGTAACTATCATTTGCTGTTGTATATGATGCAGTCTACCGGTAATTATTATTTGCTGTTGTATGTAATAAAGTCTACCGTCATCTCTATCTGCTCCTCGAAAGCCACATCAGGTGTACCGTCTCCCTTTTGCAGACCATAGCTTCCAAAATAAGAATGGCACCCGCCATCAATGACATACTCATATGTATCCTCCGGCAGGTTTGAGCGGTATTTGCGGTATTTGTCCATATCAAGCACACCATCCTCTGAGCCATACACGCTAAAAACCCTCAGATCTGAATCCGACAGGTCAGCGGTAGAATATGCTGCAAAAAGATATAGTCCGTCAAACTCATCAACATGCTTTGACACATATTCTGCAGCCATGGCTCCGCCTAAGGAGTGGCCTCCCATGTACCATTCCTGTATGGATGGGTATATTTCCTTGTATTTTTCAATGATACCGTCTGCTGCATTCTGGTCCAATACTGCGAGGTTGCCCGGCATATGTACAAGTATGCACACGAAATTATTCTTTGCAAGCTCATGCATCAGCGGCGCATACGCCGTATACTGTACCCTGCCTCCCGGATAAAAAATCAATGCCTTTGTGGCTTTTTCCTTATCCTGCGGTGCAAAGGTTATCGTATAATTCTTAAGCTTTAAGTCGTACTGGGTGGCCTGTATACGCTTGTCCTTCTTTTCAATAGTAACAGAAACCTCTCTGTCTGAATCGATTGCAGCCTCCGCAATTGAGTCTGCCCGATAATAATTTCCCACATAACAATTTACGGCAATACCGCCAATTGCCATGACTGCAATTGCCACAAGCAGTATTCTATACACAGCCGGAATGCGGGATTTTTTAGTTTTAAACATTAAAGCAGCTTCCTCCTACAAACTCACGAAGCAGTGAATTGTTTGGTATGCCGTCAGCCGGCATCGGAAGAAAGTAGTCTAAGAGCTTAAGCAGCCTCTTTGCCTCGAGATACTCCGGGCAGTCTCTTTCTATGCCAAAAAGCAACGGCTCCGCATACACCTTGAGTACCGCAAGCTCATACACAAGTGCAGAGTTGAACATCACATCCGCCTGTTCCTGGAAAGGAAAGATATTCTCCCTTTCACCCTTTCTGACAGACGGCCACATAGCGATGGTCTCCATGGCATTGGTACCTCGTGTACGCGCATCACGCACAATCCGTCGTATAAGTCTTTCATCTGTGGTGGAAAGAGGATTGTGCTCGTCAATATTGAGCTGTGTAAGCGCTGAGATATAGATTTTGAACTTGTGCTCAGGCGGGATAAGCTGTGAAAGCCTGTCATTTAAGCCGTGAATACCCTCAATAACAAGTATATCATCAGGGCCAAGCACCAGCTTTCTTCCGCGGTACTCTCTCTTTCCTGTCTTGAAATTGAAGGATGGCATATCAACAGCCTCTCCTTTAAGAAGCCTGTTCATATCCTCATTGAACAGCTTTACATCAATAGATTCAAGGCACTCAAAATCAAAGCTTCCGTCCGGATGCTTCGGGCAAAGCTCCCTGTCCACATAGTAGTCATCCAGACTTAACGGATGTGGCTTTCTGCCCTTTGCGATAAGCTGGATTGACAGTCTGTTGGCAAACGATGTCTTGCCTGATGATGAAGGACCTGCTATCATGACAAATTTCTTTTTGTCATCCGAAGCAATCTGCGCTGCAAGGTTTCCTATCTTCTGCTCCATCAGTGCCTCCTGAAGCAGCATGATTTCCTGTCCCCTGCCTGCTGCAATCGCATCATTTAGTGAGCCTATCGTGCCAATTCCAAGCATCTTGCTCCATTCCCTGGAATCATCCAGCGTGTGAAACAGCTTATTTGATGTCACAAGCGGCTCAACGCTCCTGCTGTGAGCACCCGGAAAAAGAAGCACAAAGCCACTCTCATACGGCACTATATCAAAGTATTTGAGCATGCCTGTCGAGGGTGCCATAAATCCGTAGAAATAATCCACCACACCATCCAACTCATAGAGATTGACTCTGGAGCTTCTCCTGTAGTGCAATAGCCTCTCCTTATCATGCAGCCCTTTTTCCTTGAAAAGCTGCTCCGCATACTGTGTTTTTTCACTGTGCTTGGTAATTGGGAGGTCTTTTTCCACAAATGAGTACATGCTGCAGACTATCCTGTCGATATCATGCTCTGTCACGCTTTTCTCACTGTTTTCTCTGCTGCCTTGGTCTGTATCTTCATTATATTTTTCCTGTTGGCTGTCCGCACACTCCACTGCTTTCTCAAGCTGACAATAATAGCCTTCTCCGAGCGAATGCATCACATGAAGCTGTGTCATGCTGCCATATACATCGTATATAGCCCTCTGCAAAAGCAGCACAACACTTCTTCTGTATGTACGCCTGCCATCCCTGTCAGCTGTCGTCACAAAGCTAAGCTCACAGTCACTTTTTATTTTCTTATTCAGTTCACGAAGCCTGCCGTTTACAATTCCAAGGATTATGTCATCCTCATAATAATCCTTGAATCTGTCCGCTACGGCTTCTAAGTATCACTTTCTGATGCTGTCACTGCCATGACCTGTCCATCCGGCAATGTCACCTTCACACTATATTCCTGCATTTCTTATTGCCCCCATAGTCGAATATGCTGCCTCATTGTATGCCATCATCTCGTTTATCTGCTCGATTCTGTCCATGATGGAATCACTCATCTCCTGTGTCCTTAGCTGCTGCATGATGGCAGCCAGCTTGTGGTGTTCCCTGACAAGAACTTACGAAGCACCGGATTACCGTTTTTGATAAGTACCGGTCCGTACAAATCGCATACAGTAACCGTCGTCTCGTCCATATTGTCCCATGCGGAATTGTCCGCACACGGCACACATCTGAACATCGGATAGTATTTTCCGTCCTCCAAAATCATATCCTCATCAACTATCTTATAGCCTGTGTTCCTTACATATTCACGGACTTTGCTCACTTCCGACTGTGGCTGCAGAATCAGCTCCTTTGCCGACCTGCACACTGTCTCCCCTGCGGTTAAAATGTGAATAACAAGCTCTCCTCCATTCCTGCTATGACAATAGAGTCAACCTCTCCGTCGTGTATCGCTTCAAGCCCATTGGAAAGCCTTGTGGTAATCTGCTCTGTCAGACCGTTTGCCCGTATATGCTCATTGGCGCGCTCAAGCGGTCCCTTATTTATATCAACAGCAATTGCTTTCGGTATTATATTACCCTGCACCAGGCAATAGGCACATAGCCATGGTCGGTTCCCACATCACACAGCGTGTAGCCGGCCGTGACCATTGATGCCACTGCCTTCATTCTTCTGGATAGCCTAATCATCTTACTCTAAGTAGTCCTTAAGCTTTCTACTTCTGCTTGGATGACGAAGCTTTCTTAGCGCCTTTGCCTCAATCTGGCGGATACGCTCACGAGTGACGTTGAACTCCTTACCTACTTCTTCAAGTGTTCTGGCTCTGCCGTCCTCTAAGCCAAAGCGGAGTGTGAGTACCTTCTGCTCTCTCTCTGTAAGAGTGCCAAGCACCTCCTCAAGCTGCTCCTTAAGAAGTGTGAATGCTGCCGCATCAGCAGGAACCGGTACATTATCATCCTTGATGAAATCACCAAGATGTGAATCCTCCTCCTCACCGATTGGAGTCTCAAGTGAAACAGGCTCCTGCGATATCTTGAGTATCTCACGCACACGCTCTACCGGCATGTTCATCTCCTTGGCAATTTCCTCCGGTGAAGGCTCTCTGCCAAGCTCCTGAAGGAGCTGTCTTGACACACGGATAAGCTTGTTGATTGTCTCAACCATATGCACAGGAATACGGATTGTTCTGGCCTGATCGGCTATGGCTCTTGTGATAGCCTGGCGAATCCACCATGTGGCATATGTAGAGAATTTGTAGCCCTTCTTGTAGTCGAACTTCTCAACTGCCTTGATAAGACCTAAGTTTCCCTCCTGAATCAGGTCAAGGAAAAGCATTCCTCTTCCCACATATCTCTTTGCGATGCTGACAACAAGACGCAGGTTTGCTTCTGCAAGACGCTTTTTGGCATCTGCTCCCTTGTCCACATCCCTCTGCAGTGTCTTTATTTCTTCCTTTATCTCAGCCTTTTCCTCTTCCGATGCACCATCAAGGCGGCCCTTTAGTACATTAATCTTCTCGGTTGCTACCGCTCCGTCCTCCATATTCTGAGCGAGCTCAATCTCCTCATCTGCTGAGAGAAGAGGTACCTTACCTATTTCCTTAAGATACATACGGACAGGATCCTCGACGCTGACTCCCTCCGGTACTGAGAGATCAATCTTTTCAACCTCTACCTCGTCCTCATCATCGAGTATGATATCATCATCCACGTCATCATCATTGCTGATTTTAAGCACGTCTATGCCGTTTTGCTCGAGATAATCAATTACCATCTCAAACTTCTCCGGATCCAGATTTAAGTCCTTGAAAAAATCTGCAATTTCCTGATATTCGAGCATATTCTTTTTCTTTTTCCAAGCTCAAGAATCTCAATAAGCTTCTGCTGGAAATTCAGTCTCTGCTCCTGCTCCTGTGCCATGTCTTTTTGTTCCTTTTTCTTTGCCATTTTATTTTCCTCTTTATTCTGGTATTTTTTGCAATTCTTCGAGTGCACGCTTATCCTCAATAATCCTCATCATGCCCTCCATATCTGTAGGTGCAGATGCTTTGAGCGGTAGTCTATGCTGTTTTGCTTGATACGGACAACGGTTTCCCTGAGTGCGGTTGCCTTGTCATTTTTGCCCTCCACCTGATGGATTGTGGCATTGAAAAGCCCTGCCACCTCGCGCTGTTCGTCCTCATCGGTAAACATGCTTACTATCCTGGCCGGATTTACTGTATGCGTGGTCTCGTACTGTGAAAAAACCTCCTTAGCCACCTTGTGGTACAGCTCTTCGGTAAAGTCATCTGCACTGATACGCCCCTTTATCCTGTCAAAAAGTGAATTATCCTCTATGAGCCATGTGAGGAGAAGCTTCTGCGACTGCTTCATGCCATCCTCCTTTTTATTTTTCTCATTGATTCCACTTTTAAGCTTGGTCTGTGGCTTTACGATACCGCCCTTCATTGCCATACTGTTTACGAGCTTTCTTAAGTCGTCGTATGGTATGCTGTACTCTCTGGACACTGCCTGCGTATAGTTTGTCCGCTCAAGCTCCTCGGTAAACCCAAGCAGCTTCTTTGCGATTTCATTATAAAATGCGGTTTTTGACTCAGGATCGTCCATATCATAGCCTGCCTGCATGATCCGTATCTGAAACATAAAGCTGTTTTCAGCCTTTTTGATACGCTCCTCATACTCCTGTGCGCCAAGCGCCTTGATAAACTCATCCGGGTCCTTGTACGGCCGCATGTTAATGACCTTTGTTGTGATGCCTACCTCCTTGAGTATCGGAATCGCACGCAGCGCTGCCTTTACCCCGGCGCCATCACTGTCATATGTCAGATATACCTCATTGGTGTATCTCTTTAATAGTGAGGCATGTCCGCTCGTGAGCGCCGTGCCAAGCGACGCCACCGCATTGTCAAAGCCTGCCTGATGCAGTGCTATGACATCCATGTAGCCCTCACACAAAAGGAGCTGGTTTTTCCTCGTGCTCCTTGCTATATTAAGCCCGTAAAGATTACGGCTCTTATCAAATATCTTTGTCTCCGGAGAGTTTAAATACTTTGGCTCTCCGTCACCCATCACTCGGCCTCCAAAGCCTATGACACGGTTATGCACATCCATAATCGGAAACATCGCACGATTCCAGAACTTATCGTGCCCGCCTCTGACCTCATCTATCGTCACAAGACCTGTCTCCTTAAGTATCTCATCATCATAGCCCTTGCTGCGCAGATACTTGTACAGATCATCACTGTACTGGTCCGAGTAACCAAGCCCGAACTTCTGCATTGTCTCATCGGACAGCTCTCTCTTTTTGAAATACTCATGCGCCCTTTGTCCTCTCGGTCCACGAAGCAGCATATAAAAATACTTCGCAGCCTCTTTATTTATCTCAAGCAGCTGTGTGCGCCTGTCTGCTTCTCTCCTTTGTGCTGATGTCATCTCCTGCTTGGGAAGCTCAATTCCCACACGGTCTGCAAGCTCCTGCATGGCCTCTGGAAAGGTGAAGTTCTCATACTGCATGAGAAATGTAAATACATTGCCTCCGGCTCCACAGCCGAAGCAATAGTACATCTGCTTATTCGGTGAGACTGAAAAGGATCCTGTCTTTTCGTTATGGAATGGGCATAATCCAAAATAGGTACTTCCCTTTTTCTGAAGATGCACGTAGCTTCCTATGACATCGACTATGTCATTTCGCGAACGTACCTCCTCTACAAGCTCGTCAGAGTAGTACGGCATTTTATCATCCCCTTACTGTTCATCTTTGTTGTCATTTGCGTCGCCCGGCGAAAATCAATATCCATCTATTTCCCAGGCTACCGGTACGAAATACTCGTGGAACTTCGTGGTGGCATACTGGTCTGTCATGCCTGATATATAGTCACATATGATGCGCCCCTTGTCATCACCCTGCCCTAGCATGGCGAGGTATTTCTGCGGCAGCTCCTCTATATGCTCCATATAATAGAAATAAAGCTGCTTGAGCATCGCCTTGGCCTTTTTCTCCTGCTTTTTGCGACTGGATTGTTATAGAGGTTTGCGAACATGAATTTACGCAAATCCTGCATTGCCTGCGCGGACTCTTTTGACATGCATATATCATCCTTTCCCATGCTGTTTGTGATGATATTATGCACCATATGATTGAGCCTGGCCTTGGTGCTGTGTCCAAGCGTATTTCTTATCTCAAGCGGTATATCATCCTCGCACAGAAGCTGTGCGCGGATTGCATCATCAAAGTCTGAATTTATGTAGGCTATCTTGTCTGAAAGCCTGACTATTTTGCCCTCTAAGGTGTGTGGCATGAGCGAGGTCTGGTGATTTAGCATACCATCTCTGACCTCCCAGGTCAGATTGAGTCCTGCTCCGTCCTTTTCGAGCTTCTCCACTATGCGCACACTCTGCTCATTATGCTTAAAGCCACCCTCGTATATCTCATTGAGGATGCGCTCACCCGCATGTCCAAACGGTGTATGCCCCAGGTCGTGTCCCAGCGCTATAGCCTCCACCAGATCCTCATTCAGTCTCAGTGCCTTGGCTATTGTCCTGGCATTCTGCGACACCTCAAGCGTATGCGACATACGTGTGCGGTAATGGTCGCCCTTTGGCGTAAGAAACACCTGTGTCTTATTTTTCAGACGCCTGAATGCCTTGCTATGCAGTATCCGGTCCCTGTCCCGCTGAAAAACAGGTCTGATATCGCACTGCGGCTCATCATAGTCCCTGCCTCTTGATTGATGCTCAGGCATGCGAACGGACTAAGTATTTCCTGCTCACGTTTTTCTATCTGCTCGCGAATAGTCATTTATCTGCCTCCTCGCTGTCACAGTCGTTATGTTCTGCTGCTATTCACACACAAATGTAACAAATAGCGTTACATTCCACTAACAGTGCTCTACACTAATTATGCTCTACACTAGTTATTATTCGACGTGATTTTTAAAAATCCTTTTTTTTTATTTCTTTTTACTTTAATTTTCTTTCGGCAAAAATTTAAATGCTATATCAATTACCGCCGAGCACATGGCGCAGCATCTGAAGCTGTCCTCCTGTGATTTCATTGTCGTAGCTGCCATAGTAAAATTTATCGTCTTTTGCCAGTATGCAGCCCACCCAGGTGCCCACATGACTGTCACTCTCTATGCATCCTTCATGGATTGTAGCCCTCTATTGTAAAATAAGCATCATAGCCCTTGAAGTCTGCCGGATTTATTTTCACTGCACCAAAGGTATCCTCAAGACTTTATGAAATCCTCATCGCACTCCGTATAGCCTGTGACATCCTTGCTGTAGCGCGACTCTGACTGCCACTCCTCATCC
>ENA-OQER01000200-OQER01000200.1-human-gut-metagenome-genome-assembly--contig:-NODE-200-length-33435-cov-4.041341_pt1 | contig 33435 bp, 37 predicted proteins | sample MGYA00242797_ERZ504639 | MGnify/ENA primary metagenome ERZ504639 (study PRJEB26092, sample SAMD00036306) | human gut metagenome | host: Homo sapiens | study: EMG produced TPA metagenomics assembly of... | reverse complement strand
CTTTAATAATGACAGTGAACATATCTCTATAAACGACAAGGAAATATGGCCAAACTGGACAGCGCGTTAGCCATTGACCCTACCAATATAAAGTGTATGTGGAAGAATTAGTTATTATCAGCGTGCAAAAAGTACCGTGAGATCTATCTGTACTCCGGCAAGCCGAAAAACAATCCACCCTCAGTGCCGACTTATGGTCAATGAAAGCGATGTTTGAAGATTATTTCGGAGACAGCCTTACCGCCCAAAAAAATTATCGGTCTGCCGATTCCGCCTATGCCATCCTCATAAAAGAATATGCTACAGACAGCCTCAAGTATGCCAGTTTCCGCATTAACCGCGCACTGAACATGGCATTGATGACTGATAATATTGCGGTTCTTAAAGAAGAGGTGGAACTCGCTAAAAAGATATTTCCTGAGACATGGAAAGGACTTGACACTAATGTTTACGGGAAAAACAAAAAAGACTTTTTCGACAAATGCTTTAACGTCCGCAAAAAGTAATCCTGCCTGCTACATTAAGAAAATTACTAAATCATTACATTTGAAAGAACAGACCTGTAATACCTATTTTCAATACAAAGATTTTTATAGCACAAAGGTGTAACTTTCTCCCCTTTCTGCCGACTAACCTTTGGAATCTTGCTTTATGTTTTGGCTCTAAACTTTATCGGAATTATTGGAAAAAAATAAAGAAAGAAATCTGGAAGAACAAATAAAGAATGTACTCCAATACAAAAAGTTATTTCATTGGGGCTATATTACAGGATACCCAATTGTTACCATATTCCTCGGTGTATTTTTTTATAATTACCATCAATGGTGGATGGTATTGACCATATCTATCTTGATGCTGATGGCTATTCTGACTGACTATTTCCTCTTCCATTATGTATCCGACAGAATTAAAGAGCTGACACGGGTGAACAAAGAGTTGGCAGAACTGAAAGAGGAGCATAAAGAATAATTTTTCACTCCATTATGAGGTACTTAACCGGATATTTTATTCCTTTGTACCCTCAACTAGAATAAAAAAGCACTTTATGTTTCAGCTGTATCTGCTGCTTCGTTTAAAAAATTTTGGAAGGATAGTCATAGAACTGGGCATCTTCAGAATAGTCTTCCTTACCATCTTAACGGTGGCTGCCATCATGATATTGTTCTTGGCAGAAAACCGTTTCGTTATTCCTGTGGTATGCGTTCTCTTATTGGCCAGCTATCATAATTATAGAAAAGATAAAGAGTTTCTACACACTTTAACGTCCCATCTTCCAGTCTTCCTGATCAAAGAGTATACTTTAATCACATTGCCATTTGCGGGAATGGAAATGATAAAAGGGCGATTTACAGAAGCTATCGGTTTATGGCTGTTCGCCACGTTATTGCCTTTCCTGAAAGAAATTAAGCTGGAACACAAACCTATCCGCTTACCTTTTCTCTACAAAGGAAGTTATGAATATATACGGATGTTCCGCCAATCTTTCTGGTATATGCCCTACTCTTGCTTTTTTCCATAGCAGGAACCGTACACGGAAATATAAAAATAGACAAAGTGTGTGTCGTTCTATGGGGATTGATACAGGCGTCAGGCTATCTGCAACCAATGGACACCGGATATCTTCTTCATTTCAAAAATTTCAAGACTTTATGCCGTTTCCAATCGAAAAGTATCGCATGGAATGTTTTCATCACCTCCATTCCTTTCGGCTTAGCACTTATAGCATCTACCTATGACCAAGATGAAGTCCTCTTTTTCTTATCTTATTATATCGCCACCTTGATTTATGCCATTGGCATCAGTATGTTGCGCCATATCATCCCATCCCCCCTATTGCTGTTTATTGTGCAATTAAGTATATTGATGCCTTTTTATTTAGGTTCTCTTTTTGTTCCGTTTCTTTTAATACCCGGCATGGCTCTTACCACATTGTTGAGCTGCCAGACACGCAAACATTTAAAAAGATTACTATGATAGAAGTGAATGATTTACATAAAAAATTCGGTAAAGTCAAAGTATTAAACGGGATTCATTTAGAATATCACCCTGGAAAAATATATGGTTTGGTGGGTGAGAATGGTGCCGGAAAGACTACTTTATTCAACTGCATGACGGGAATCTATAATTATACCGGAAGCATAACCAAAAGCAAAACTTTAAAAGCAGGTTATCTGTCTGCATCCAACTTCTTTTATTCCCAAATCACGGGTCTTGAATACTTGGAATTCTGTATGAAGGCCAAAGGTCTGCCGGCCAGTACACTCACCATTCAACATTTAAATGAAATTTTCCAACTGCCCCTTGACAGGTATGCTGCCGAATATTCTACCGGAATGAAAAAGAAACTGGGATTTATGGCATTATTATTGCAAGAAAATGACGTATTTATTCTTGACGAGCCGTTCAATGGGGTGGACTTGAAGGGGTGTATCCTGATGAAAAGACTCATCCGGCAACTGAAAGCAAAAGAAAAGACGGTGATAATTTCATCACATCTCATTGCCTCGTTAAGGGAAATATGTGATATTATCCACTATCTGAATGAAGGGGTTATCTACAAAGAATACCATGAAGAAACAACAGAAGAGATAGAAGAGGATATATTATGCAACACTAAAAAGATACAGTCCACCTCATACTTTCAGTAAAACACACAGCACTGTCCTTACATGAAAGCTACAAGTTTAACTCCATCCCAATTCTTTTTCACCACTGATATTGCACAGATACCATAAATTCGCGGGGACGAAGTTTTACCCAAGAAGTATAACTCTGCACAGCAGAATAAAGAGTATAACGATATTGTTCCTTATTAAACAGATTCATAGCAGAAGCGGTAAACCTCCATTTTCCGGATTTATGTATCAATGAAACATCTGCAAGCCAAGTATTCAGATGCTGGTCCTTGCTTAAATCATTATAAAAATGCTCTCCGGATAACCGGAAGTCCGTATCATGAAATCCCAAACTGAGAGTCAGCCGTTGAGCTACATCCCACAAAGGGTCTAAACGGGTATCCTTTCCTATTCCGGAACCCCCACAACTGACCGTCGCTTTGTATTCAACCTCAAAAAGTGCAGAAGGGGCCCACACAATTTTAGGTTCGACGCGCAGATAGTCATACCTGTAATTCTGAACGATATTTTCATTCAACTGTTTACCTTCATTGCGTGCTAAAGTCAGTTCCAGAGAAGTCTTCAAATTCCAGTCATATACCCCTTTCGACCCTATGGTATTCAAGGCGTAACTATAAGAGGAATGATTTCTTTCCACAGACGAAAGATAAAAATTACCGTCCTTATAATTACGTTCTGCCATCAGATTATAACGATTGTGGGAATAGGAAGCTGATAAAGTCCAGAAAAATTCCTTGACAGTATTTTTGTATTCCAGATAGCAGGTATAAAGTTGCCGGACGGTTACAGCTACTTTTCCCGTGTGTTTCACCACAGTACGATAATCTTCACGATAATGGAAAGGATAGATATCCTGTATTCCTCCTTCACTCTCGTCCAGACTGCCTGATAAGGACATTTTCCAACGGGGACTAAACTTATAGCGAAAATAAAGGGAGGGAGCGGCATAAAAACGGGAATAAGATTGCTTTGGAAGACGATTCCACCAGACAGTGGCAGCAGCGGTAAGTAAAAAATCAGTCCTCTCCCATTCTATACGGGGAATAGTATAGAAGGAATAACGAGGAACAGAGTAACTATTCTCCTGTCTCACCGAAGAAAGTTCGCCACGAAAACCACCTGTAAGCTGGTAATTCACTCCATTCTTTTTCCGCATCCCATAAAGGGCGTTATCCGTGTAGGCATTGTCGATGTTCATTTCTTCATATTCCGTAGGGATAGACTCATATGTCTGTCCGGTGACAGTTCGATATGTGTTTTCGTTGATGTTATCAGGCAAATTCAATTCGTCCCTACGTGGATGCAGGTGGCAATCAGTCTGTTATCGGCAGATGACACGGGCAGGTTGCGGTGAATCACTGTCAGTAAAGCAGGAAGATGGGTGTAACGGATATACGACCGGATTCCCCAGGTGTATTTTTCTTTGGTGTAAGTTGGTTGAAATAATTCTTCAATTCCCATTGTGAATTCTTTATCTTTTGGAAAATAACATTATCACCCGTTATATCCGAAACTCCTGATTTCCATGTTCCTGCAAACGAAAAAATTCTCACGAGTGTACCGACTTGCAGCATTATCTTCATAATTTACTTCACCATTCAGACAATCGGTTTTTAAACGGTCATGCCGGTTGGTAGCCGTATGCACCGTATCTTGTGCAAAATAATAGATTTCCTCACTTCCATATTGCCGGGTTGTGCGGTCATGGATATACCCTAACTGAAATCGTAATTGCTTTTCTTCATCCAATCGGTACAGGCGGTTGGCAGAGGCTGTATGCGTTTCATTGAATAACAGCCTTTTTTGCGACAAGGGCATGGCCGGTTCGGGTAAAGGAAGAAAAATGGGAGGATTGCTGTCCGTCACCCGGTCAAAGCTATTGCCGGATGCCAGTTTCTGTTGGTCGGAAAACAGATTCCGGCCTATATTATTTGCCTTGTAAGTATAGACAGTCTGCCGGTTACGACTCAATTGCAGTACATTGAACGAAGCGTCGTAAAGTGCCTTCTCTCCATAACCTCCCCCTGCCATAACGGTATAAATCCATTGGGAACGGACTTCGGGTTTCAATTTCAAATTCAAGGCAACGTCATCCGTAAAGGTCTTGCCACGCAAGGACTTAATGGGTTGGTGTCCTTCAATGACCTCCGCTGCCTGTACGGCATCCGCTTTCAGATTATTATTAATTTGATTATAACGACCGCCACTCACATCCATACCTTCCACATAGAGATTACTGATCACTTTTCCATTATATTTTATAGTTCCATTCTCTTCCACATTGATGCCGGGAAGTTTTTTCAACACATCACTTACATTCCGATCTTTGGAAGATGTAAAACGGGTGAGGTCATATTTCAAGGTATCCTGCCGTCCCCATACGCGCCCCGGACGAATCTGTACTTCTTTCAGCAAGACAGCTTCCTGCTCCAGTTCGATAGTTAACGGACGACTGATAAGTACCGGTATGGTCTTTTTCCTGTAACCCATATAAAATACCGTTATTGTCCTGTCTTTCAAGGATGAAGAGGAAAGTTGAAAACGTCCGTCAGCATCTGTCAAAGTATAGTTGATGATATTGCCATCCCCTCCCTGTTGCAAAGTGACGGTAGCGGATTCCAAAGGCTGACGGGTAACTTTGTCCGTTACCCGTCCCTTTATCGTGTTTTGTGCGTTTGTGTGAATATGAAGCAAAAAGCTCAACAAAGAGAGAATGATTGCTGTTTTCATCTTGTTATTTTTCAGATAATTCTATCGGATTATAAGGTAACTCAAAGTTTTTCAACGTATTACCTTGTTCATCTTTTACCGTCAATTTTACATTGGGGGCTGTAGAAGTGATAAAGCCTATCGGGTCCTTGGCATAACGCTCATATACCTTATTCAAATCTCTACGACTGATGGATTCAAAACCTTTTCCATTGAAAAGAAGTGGTTTCGGTCCACGGAATTGCTCGATACCTGTACATTCAAATGAATAATGTCGCGGTCATCCTCAGCCTTTATGATGAGACCTGGCAATCCACAAAGTTTCCAAGGCCCTTCACTTACAGGAATTTCCATCGTGAACCATGCCGTATAACTTCTTCCCCGGAAGTGACCAGTTGCTTTCCAGCAATGATAAGTCAGAATAGTAGCCGTATCGGGTAATAAGGTCCATACCGGTTTTTCATTCTTTTCCTCGCAACGGAAATTACTGGTAGCCAACCGGTCAAGCGTTGTCACCTTTCCCGTAGGATAGTTCTTATAAATCCGATATGTAATACGCCCGTTTCCATAAGCTTGGCATGTTGCTGCAAGACATCTTGGGACACTTTATTAGCATAGTCGGCGATCAAAGTAGAATCCCGAAGATAAGTAGTGTAACTATAAAATTGCGAACATTTCTTTCCCACTTCCAGCATCATCGTTTCCGAATTGGGCTGACGATCGGCCTTAGTTGTGTCCTCTACCATCTTCAACTCATACTGGGCACGGAAAACCAATTCATCTATGGGTTCGCTTTTCTTCACATCATCCACAGCGAGAATGGTTATCTGCGCCGTAGCCGGCAATGCATGATTGCCCAAAATAACAGGTTTGCCAGTTTCTTTTTCATAATCCGAATTGTTTTTAAGTGATGAATTTTATACTGCAAAGCTAGGTCCTTCTCTCCTTCCCGATACCACAAAATTATTACTGAAATATTACGCCGATGAAAAAACAACCCTCGTGTACATTGCATATCTAAGGATAGCCCGTACCTTTGCTTTAACGAAAAAAAGAAAAAGATGGAAAAAAAGAATAAAAACAGTATGGATACTGACTATCATTACAGCTATACTGATAATAGGTGGTCAAAGCTATTGGCTTCACCACCAATATTGCTATTCAACGAGAACGTTCATGCAGGAACTGCATAAACAAATACTGCAACTGGAAAAAGAAGAAATGAATATACGCTATGACAAACGGACTAACAACCACAAATATACACTGAGCTACAAAATAGAAATGCCGGATTCGGTGAACCAAAACGGCAAAACAACCTGTGTCATTAGTTTTTATAGACAAAAAAGTGAAATTAATAATCTGGATTCATTGATAAAACAGAATGCATTGTTGAATGAGGAAAGTGTTATAGTCCGCGACAGTTTTCGGGTAGAGAACATTTCCAATGAAATTCTATTTGATGCAGCCACACGTTATGGAGCCGAGATGACCCACCCCTTTCGAGCTGAAATTTTTGATTCACTATTACAAGCCAACCAGATAAAACTGACAAATATCAGACTGATGCAGACTGATTCTATCCTGTGGCATGGAAGCTATACCTCTTCCACCCGATTGTTCAAACCTGAAATGTATATTGTTTATCCTTATAATCCTTTACTTAAACAGGCATTGACGGCATCCATACAGATACCTTTCCCCTCCCTTCTCCAACAAATGGCATGGCAGCTGTTGGGTAGCCTGATATTAGTTCTGCTCTTGGTATTCTGCCTTATCTACCAGATCAAGACCATTTTGAAACAACGGAAAATAGACGAAATGAGAAAAAGCTTTGTAAATACCATGATACATGAGCTGAAACGCCCCGTACAAACCTTGAAAATGTGTATTGCCTTTCTCAACAACAAGTCCATGCGTACAGACGAAAGAGCAATGGATGAAGTAGTAAAGGATTCCATGTTTGAACTGGACAATCTTTCTGCCTACCTAGCCAAAGTAAGGGATATGACACGGGCTGACTATGAACACACGCCTCTCCACATCCGTACTTTTGATTTACGGGAAACCGTAAATAAATTAATCCGGCTTACCAATATACCTGCCGATAAACAGGTTACGGTTCATCCGCACTATAAAATGGAATCCACTTTGGTCATCGCCGACCCGGTACATATTGCCAACATCATCAGCAACCTAATAGAGAACGCCATCAAGTACTCCGGTAAAGAAGTCCGGATTGATTTATCCTGTATACAGAAAGGACACACCCTTACTATACAAATAACAGATAACGGAATTGGAATTCCGCCAGCAGAGCAAAGCAAGGTTTTTGATAAGTTTTATCGCGGCAGCCATATACCAGACCGAAATATACCGGGTATCGGACTAGGGCTAAGTTACGTAAAACTCTCACCGAAGCACACCACGGATACGTATCCTTGACCAGCCAGCCGGGTAAAGGAACGACTTTCAGTATTGTATTACCTCAATAATCATTTCAACAATTCATATAAGATGAAAACAATCAAAATACTTTTCGCAGATGATGATTTAAAATACTCCATGCTCTTAAAACGTTTTTTGGAAGCAGAAGGCTATGAAGTTACTTACGCAGGGAACGGAAACATTGCTTTACAGCAATTTCCCTTAATAAAGCCCGATTTGGTATTGCTTGATATCAATATGCCCGAACTGAACGGCTTTGAGGTAGCGGCAAAAATACGGAAACAAAATCATCAGGTACTTATTTTCTTTCTTTCAGACCGTAGCGATAAAGCCGACCGTCTGAAAGGTTTTGATCTGCAGGCCAATGATTATCTAGCAAAGCCTTTTTATCCCGAAGAGCTGTTGGCACGTATCCGTGAACGTTTCAATGTGTAGACAACAGAATTGAAACAGAAATCTATACATTCGGGAAAAGTACATTCAACTATACCACCAATGAAATAAGGACAGGAAATAACAAGGTACTGATTACTTCCCGACAGGCTGAGATACTCCGAATATTAGCTAAAAACCTCCATGTTCCCGTAGACCGGGAAATACTGTTGAAACATGTATGGGGAGCTTCATCCTATGCCAATTCGCTGGCATTGAATGTACAAATAACCTATTTACGAAAAGCGTTGCGCAATGACTCCAGTGTGAAGATAGAATCACTGATGAAGAAAGGATATGTGTTACACATAGAAAAAGGATAAGAAAACTCTTTATAGTTCGTCATTCTTCATTTCATTCAGAAAGACAAACTATAAAGAGTATCAAATTGCTGAAAGCACTCTTTTTTATAATGTATAAGTTCCTTCGACCAGCTTGCCCATCGCCCATACGGCACGGATATTCAAATCCTGGTCAAGAATCAAGATATCGGCATCTTTTCCTTTCTGCAAGGAACCTTTACGGTCATATACTCCCATAAATTTCGAAGGAGTTTCGGAAGCCATACGGACAGCATCCTCCAAAGGAATTTCCGCCTTCTGCACCAAGGTACGGATCAAACGGTCCATGGTAGCCACACTGCCTGCCAATGCTGAACGGTCTGCCAGTTTGCACACACCATCCTCTATGATGACACGAGGATCGAAAGCCACGTTACTGTCACTGGCCGCACATGCCAAAGCATCTGTAATGACACAAGCACGTTCTACACCCTTTATCTTATAAACCAACCGTAAAATGGTAGGTGGTACATGAATGCCATCGGCCACCACTTCCACATTCATATCGTCTATCAAATAAATACTCTCTACTGTTCCTTCATATTTATACTCACGACGCTTGTGAAAACCGGGCATTGCATTATAGAAATGCGTGGCCAGCGTATAACCTGAATCCCATGCAGAACGAATGTCTTCATATTCAGCCTGAGTATGGGCCACAGATGCCACAATCCCTTTTCCCGTAATGTATTTTCCGAACTGCATAGCCCCCGGCAATTCGGGAGCTGCATCCCAACGCTTGATACAATTCCATTTCTCTACAATAGGAATATACTCATTAGGGTCCGGATCTTTAATATTCTCAGGCATTTGTCCACCGGCCATCTTGATGTTCAGATAATGACCTTCCAGGTGCAATCCCAATACCGGACTGTCCGGTTCCGCCATCAACTTGGTACAAGTTTCGGCAGCCGCCTCAATCATCGGTACGGTAGAAGAAGACAATGTTGGAAAAATACTGGTAGTACCATGTTTCATGTGAGCATTAATGGCTGTACGGAAAGCCTCTTCCGTACCTTCCATAAAATCACCGCCACCACCACCATGACAATGGATTTCCACACCACCGGGAACAACATACATACCTTTAGCGTCAATCAGCTCGGCTCCGATAACAGCTAAAATCACAATTGGTAACTTCTAAAATCTTATTGTCGCGCATAAGGACAGACCCGTCCTTCAACCAGCCCTGTGGGGTAAGAATCTTTGCGTTAATGATTTGGGTCAACATGATACTATGATAAGTTAGGATTTTTAATTGGCATATTAAATTCGCCAACAAAAATAGCAACTTTTTCACTTTCTGAAACAGATTTCCCCAATTATTTTCTAACTTTTTTAATAAATAAGCCCCGCTTAATAAAATCAAGCGGGGCACAGATAGTGGAAATTGAAACAAATCTTTTTACTTACTTATTAAAACTAGCCTACCTGATTTAAGTCCTTTACCTGTTGCGGTCAGTGTAATTTCTCCCGGTTTATCGGTGCTTTGCACAACAGCAGTCATCATTCCGTTAAACACTTTCATTTGCGGAACATGGAAAAGTTCCAATGAAGTGGGGTCTCCGTTTGCACCGGCACGATAGGTTCCCGCACCTTTTACAGCATACTTGATGAGATGTTGCGCATCGGGACAAAGGTTACCTTCTTTATCCACCACTCTCACCGTGACAAATGACAAGTCCTTGCCATCAGCCTTTATTTCATTGCGATCTGCAACCAATTCTATATGGTCGGGCTTACCTGCCGTATGGATTTCCTTTTCGGCTACAGCATCCCCTTTCTCATTGTATGCAACCACTTTCACGGTTCCCGGCTCATACTTTGTATCCATCCACATCAAACGGTAGCGTTTCTGGCGCTTGAAATCTGCTATGGAAGCAGAATCCGCACTATTTTCAGCCGTTACAGTCAAATCCTTGGTACGCTTACCCTGGCTCTTGCCATTGATAAACACTTCTGCAGACGGATAATTGGTATAGACAAAGATCGGGGTCACTTCTCCTTCACGTCCCGGCCATGTCCAATGAGGAAGGATGTGCAGTGTCTCTTCATCTTTGTTCCAATGGCTGCGGTACAAATAGTAACGGTCTTTGGGCAATCCGGCCAAGTCGATTATACCGAACAAAGAAGAATGGCTGGGCCAGTCAGTATAATAAGGAGTCGGTTCGCCAGATAATCGAAGCCCGTCCATACGAACTCTCCGATCCCCCATGCGTTATCCTCGTGCCAAATCCAGTCGTCTTCCGGCAAATTGGACCAACCACAATGTTCCACATCGTAAGAAGAAGACTGATGATCGTCATATTTCTTCATAGCCTGACGGACAACGGGGAATTTATAGACACCACGCGAACTTACTGTAGAAGCTGTTTCACTACCTAAAATAATCTGCTGAGGCAACTTCTTATAGTTTTCAGGATATTTATGGGGACGATAATTGAAACCGGCCACATCCATAACGGCAGCCATATTATTGTTTACCACGGCATCGGGCGCATCCATACCTTGTGTTACAGGGCGGGTGGGGTCTTCACGATGGCAAATATCCTGCAACATACGCGAGAGTTTCGGACCGTTACTGCCGCTCCACTGATCAGGTACTTCATTACCTGTACACCACATCACAATACTTGGGTTATTACGATAGTGACGAATCAGATTCGTCAAATCCTTATCCACCCATTCATCAAATACTTTATGATATCCATTGGCCATCTTTGCCGATTTCCATTCGTCAAAGGATTCCGCCATCACCATCATACCCATCTCGTCACAAGCCTCCACCAGTTCGGGAGCCGGCATATTATGAGAAGTACGGATTGCATTACAGCCCATATCTTTCAGAATACGAATCTGACGACGGATAGCGGCATCATTTACAGCACCTCCCAACGGCCCAAGTCATGATGGTTACATACTCCTTTGAATTTGGTCAATTTTCCATTCAGAAAGAAACCCTTGTCGGGATAATCTCCAAGGTACGGATACCAAAACGAGTGGTATATTCGTCTTTCAAGGTATTCCCTTCATATACTTTGGATTCAGCCGTATAAAGAACCGGAGTTTCAGGACTCCACAACTCAGGATTGGCTACTGCAAACTCCTGTTCAAACAAAGTATTGTCAAAAACACTTAACTTGTTTTCCCCGGTAGCAACCACTTTGCCGTTTTTATCCTTAATCTGCGTCACAATACGGTAATTATCCTTATTGGCTCCTTCGGGACTAACCAAAGAAGTTTTCAAAGACACTTTTGCATATTTGTCTGTCACCACGGGAGTGGTAGCATACGTCCCCCATGTCGGGATATGCGCATCTTCATTGATTACCAGATGAACATTGCGGTACAAACCGGCCCCCGGATACCAACGTGATGATTCAGGCTCGTTTTCCAAACGGACTGCCAGCTCGTTCTTCTCACCCGGTTTCAGATAAGGGGTCGCATCCACATAAAAGGAATTATAACCGTATGGCCAATAGCCTGCCTCCTGCCCGTTCACATAGACACGGGCATGCTCATTGCTCCGTCAAATATCAAAGTAGCCTTCTTGCCTTTTTCAAAACCGGGAGCATCAAAGTTCAGGCGATACCATCCGGTTCCTACAAATGGAAGACCTCCGGTACGGCCGGCATGTTCCAGAGCCTCTGTCTGTCCATCCTGAGTGATAGCCATTTCCTGCTTGTCGTTATTGATACTGAACGGACCATAAATCGCCCAATCATGAGGAACGGTGACGTTCTGCCATTTACTGTCATTATAACCGGGATTGGCAAATTCCGCATTATCTTCACGCGTAAATTTCCACCCTTTTTCGAAGTCTGCTCTGTACGTACCTGCGCTTGCATAAAAGCAAAACAACAAACAGCTCCTAACGCAGCACACAAAAATCGTTTCGTATTCATAGTTATTTCTTATTAGGATTTTCTGTTACTATAAAAGTAATTTCACCTGCCTTGATCAAATCATCATGCGAAATCAAATATTTATTAAGTTTCTTATTGCCCAGTCTGATTTCCTTTATATAATCCCCTTGTCCTTCTTTCTTGATAACCAATTCTTTCTTGCCCCAATAGTTAGGATCAAGCTGAACGGTCACTTTATCAAAAGTAGGAGTAGTCAATGTATATTCGGGCACACCCGGACAATCCGGATAGAATCCCATCATACTGAATATAGCCCATGCAGACATCGTACCCGTATCATCATTGCCAGGAATTCCATCCGGCTTAGTTGTGAAATACTTAGCCAGCAATTCCTTCACCAATTTCTGTGTACGCCATTCTTCACCCTTGAAACGACTGAACAGGTAAGGATAAGCTATATCGGGTTCATTAGCCGGATCATAATTTCCTTCATCGAACACGCTTTGCAGCTTATCGACAAATTTCTTATCACCTCCCATCAGTTTCACCAGTCCATTGATATCATGAGGAACAAAGAAGTGTAATTCCATGCGTTACCTTCGTGGAAACCGGGACTAGGTGCAAAATTCGCTCCTTCTTTCGGGTCAAACGGTTCATAGAACTTACCTTCCTTGGTGATAGGACGCAAAGTTCCGAAATCCTTGCTATAATAATTCTTATACCCCATAGAACGTTTGCGGAACAGTTTCGCATCTTCCTTTTTACCTAGAGCCTCTGCCAAAGTGGACAGCGCATAGTCGGCAACATAATATTCCAAAGCATGAGAAACCGAGTTGTCATACTGGCTTTCCATCGGCACATACCCTTTGGACATATAATCGTCATTATCCGGACGCATCAGATTATCCTTGCCCGGAGTAGTGGCCGACTTATACATTCCCTTATAAGCTTCGTCAATGTCAAAGTCTTGCAATCCCTTCATCCAACTGTCTACCAGAACAGGAATAGAGGGGTCACCTTCCATAGTCAATGTTTCACGACCATATAATTCCCATTTCGGGAACCATCCGTGTTCCTTATACATACCCATCATAGTATGTATCATATCCATCTGACGTTCCGGATAGACCAAGTCATCAACTGATGGTAGTTACGATAAGTATCCCACAATGAGAATACCGTATAACGGTTACGGTTGGTGGTCAGAATCTTGTCTCCCTCCATTTGTGGATATTGTCCGCTTACGTCCTGCAAAATATTAGGATGAATCATGGTATGATACATAGCGGTATAGAATACTCCCTTTTGTTCTTCCGTGCACCTTCTACCTTGATACGGGAAAGATCATCATTCCATCTCTTACGGGCCTCCGCACGCAGTTTGTCGAATGTTGTGCCGAAAGGCTGTTCTTTTTCCAAATTCAGACGAGCATTCTCAATGCTGACAAAAGATACGCCCATACTGACCTCAATCACTTCTTCCGCCGTAGTATCGTAAGTAAACCACACTCCTATATCATCTCCGCTTATTTCTTTTGTATAAGCAGTATAGAGTTTGTATTTACCGGCTGTATCGTCCATTGCGCCTCCACACCCATCGGACGCATCATTTTCCAATAACCGCGTTTTGCCGGTACTTTGTTGATACGCATTACAAAATAGATGGGAAATACTGCCTGAGGATTGTAACAGAAAGTTCCCAACAACTTGGTACCTTCAATCTCACGGTCGTTTACAAAACGAACGGTAGCACCACTCTCATTGGTCAATCCCTCTCCCAGATTCAACAAGATATTGCTTTGTCCGGCAGGAAAAGTAAAGCGTGCCATACTGGTACGTGGGGTGCAGTCAGTTCACATTTCACATTGTATTTATCCAGTATATTGGTATAATAACCCGGATTTGCAGTCTCACCTTGATAGAAACTTCCATAATTATGATAATCCACATCCAGTTTGCCGGTGGTAGGCATCAATAACAATGACCCCAATTCCGGACAGCCTACCCCGCTAAGGTTAACGTGCGCAAAACCGGTAAGATATTTATTATTGAATTCGTATGGAGTGGACCACCATTGCTTATCTTTATCCTTATCCCCTTCGGAACTCCCATCACATTGAAAGGAGTCACCGACATCATTCCATGAGGAGTTAATGCTCCGGGATTTGTCGTACCGTAATTAGTAGTACCCACAAAAGGGTTTACATAATCTACCGGCTCTTTCTGTGCTGCCGCAGAAAAACTGAGATACAAATCAGAACAGCCGATAACAAAATTTGTTTCTTCATGCTATTTGTTGTTTATATAGGTTCTATTATTTCACTACAATTTCATCTGTAAACAAGAAACCTCCGAATTCACCCGAAGATGCCTGATAACGTATGTAACGTGCTTTGGCATTTCCTTCCCAACCAAGTTGGTGAAAGTCACCTTGTCATCCTTCACTACTTTGTGTTCCATGCGCTTCAGTTCCGTAAACTCCTTACCATCATTAGAAACGGAAATGATTACTTCTGAAGGCATAAAGACTTCAGGTCCACACACCTGCATAAAGTCTGCTCCAACAGAATGAATTTCTGTTTCTTTTTCCATATCAATGGTCACATCCATTCTTTTTTTGTCTATGAAACCTTGCCAGCGCTTGTCACCATAAGTCCAGCCTCCAATCACCCATCTACCAAGGCACTATCACCACCGGCCGAATAGCCGGGATAATAAGCGGCATCCGGTCCGTAAGTCACTTTCTTACCTACTGCCAAGTGTTGTATGGCTGATCCGCTCCCGGACGATTTCCTATCTCATTTTTCAAATCGAAAGGATGGTATCCTTCAGCTTTCAATGCCTCTACCTCTTTCAATGCGCGAGCATGAAATCATCATAGTTCTTCACAGAAGGATCACTCCAAGCAACTTCCGCCAACGCAAGAATACGAGGATAAATCATCATTTCCGCATGTTCCGGAGTCGGAATATATTCTGTGAATAAATTAGCTTGTACTCCATACACTAACTGGACTTTATCCGCACTCAAAGTATCGGGTACAGGATTAAATGAATAAACTTTGGCCAAAGGCAGATACCCTCCTATTGCTTCCGGCTGGGAATCAGGAGCATCCTGATAAGAATCAAAATAGCAGAACTCACCCGGACTCATAATAGCCATGTGGCCGGAATCAACCGCTTTCATTCCCCCTTCCGTGCCACGCCATGACATGACAGTAGCATTAGGCGCCAAACCACCTTCCAATATTTCATCCCAACCCAATAATTTACGTCCGTGGGCATTCAAAAAGACCTCGATACGATGAATCAGATAACTCTGTAACTCGTTCACATCTTTCAAGCCCTCTTTTTTCATACGTGCCTGACACAGTTTGCAAGTGGGCCATGAGGCTTTACCGGCCTCATCCCCTCCTATATGAATATATTCGGACGGGAAAAGTTCCATCACCTCTGTCAGCACATTTTCCAGAAACTCAAAAGTCTTTTCATTACCGACACAGAAATCGGCTTGTTTGTAAGGTTCGTGTGTACAAGACAACTCGGGATAAGCAGTCAGTACTTCTTCCGAATGTGCAGGCATCTCTATCTCAGGAATAACAGTAATAAAACGTTCCTGAGCGTATGCCACCAGTTCACGGATATCATCTTGAGTATAATAACCTCCGTGAGCATCTTTACTACCTTCTTCTTCATACCGTCGTCCGTTATTCCACCATTCTTTCCATGTAGGAAACTCACGCCATGCCGCAAATTCTGTCAGACGGGGATATTTTTTTATTTCAATACGCCAGCCCGCAGCGTCAGTAAGATGCAGATGCAAACGGTTCAATTTATAATATGCCAAAGCATCCATCTGCTTTTTTATAAATTCCTTGTTGAAAAAATGACGGGAAACATCCATCATAAAGCCACGATAAGCAAAACGGGGCTCGTCTGTAATGATTCCTACCGGCAATCCTTTTTCATCAGCCATTTGCAGCATAGTCTGAACTCCATAGAATAGTCCTGCTCCGGAAGTCGCACGAATAAGTACCTGATCAGGAGTTACCGTCAGAACATACCCCTCGGAAGAGTTTACCTCCGGCAATTGAGCCACTTGCTTCAAGACAATAGTATGTCCCTCTTCTGCCGCTACCGGTTTCAGCTTCATGAAAGAAGCCGCCAAATAATCCTTCAAAATCTTTTTATCTCCTTCGGACGCATCTATATACAATCCTGTTTCCGGATTCAGAGGAAACACTCCCTGTTGCAATTCCACCTTCAATGGTGCAGGAATAACAGAAAGTGTGCGTTGCTCTTCCTTTGTGCAACTTGCAAACAACAAGCCCAATGCAGCTCCTGCCAATATAATCAATTTTCTCATCTTCTATTTTCTTTAATTCTATTAATTTCATTGGTACGAATGCCCGGTTTCAGTTCTCCATTAATAATGTAATGGAATCCGTCCTGAGAAACTATTACAGCTCCGGCACGCGCACCTTGCTCATATTCGCCTAATGTAGTCCATTTATTCGTCTGTGGATGATAGAGCAGCAGATTTCTGTTAAACCGATACCACTCTACAGGATGTGACAAATATTCTTTTCCCGCATAAATACCTTGGAGAGCCTTTAAGAATATATCCTTATCAACTCCTCCGGCACACAATATCATCCCCTCGCCAAAAGAGGTTCCCATTCCACCACCTAAAGAGATCTCATTACCTTCTGCATCACACGGAGTGGCAACCGATGACCATTCTTTCGTTTCCGGAGAATACATATATCCATCTACCGATAAAGAAGCCTGGTGCCCTTCAATAGCCGGGGCAAAGCCACCCCATATATAAAGTTTTCCGTCTTGCGCCACGCAAACAGGTTGTACTCTGGGTTCACCCGGAATATCTGTTTCTTTTTTCCATCCTCCAGACAAATCCAACAGATCAAGCATGTACATGGCCGAGGACGGAATGCCATTTACATTTCCCCCGACAATATATAGTGAATGTCCTACTAATGCACCTGCCATATTATCTATAGTTGCAGGTAAGGATGGTAACGTATCCTTTTTCAAAACGTCTTTTTGCAAAGATAAAAGAAAAACATCAGACAGGCTATGGGTTGCTGTAGCTCCTCCAACACAAATTAACCCTTTTTCAGTAGAAATAGTGACTCCATAAGCTGCTGCCTGAGGCAGTTGGCCTATTTTTTTCCACTCAAAAGCCGTATCATTTGACAAAGAGGTTATATATACATCTGGGTAAAAGACTTTTTCCCGCCATCGGCCGCCGGTGTATCGGGAAAATTACAACCTCCGGCTATTAATAAATTTCCATCAATCACTCCCGCATATAATGCAGAAACTCCCTTAAGAAAACCAGCATCCTCCGTAGGAAATCCCTGCATTTTCTCAAGAGATATTTCATAAACATCCGGCCGACTGCTACAAGCAGTCACTACCATCATGCCTATTATCGCATAAATGCCATATATTATTTTCCTGATCATGTTTTCATGGTGAAGTTTACAAATTCTTTACAAGCAGTGTTGCGCAGCTATCTTTTAGGACAAACGCTACGCAACACCAGCACTGATTTTACAATTAATCTACAGTAATTTCATCTACAAACAGAAATGCAGGATTTCCTTTACCTCCATGCCAAGAAGGAATATTGTATTCCGGCTTTGCCAATACTTTCAGATAACGTGCTTTCACAGGTTCAAAGCTCAATACATGTTCATATAATTGGTTTGGATTATCCAAAGTCATTGCAGGATATTCTTCTGAAGCTACTTGCTTGAAATTCTCACCGTCTTCTGAAACAGCGACACTGATGGAACGCGCGTCAAATATCCAGTCACCCTTCTCCACATTTGTAGTAAGTGTCACTTTGCTGAAATCAGCCGGCTGCCCGAAATCAATCACGGCTTCCATATCATTCTTATAAAAAGCAATCCAACGTCCTGTCTTATAATTTCTATTTCCTTTCAAACCATCCACCAAGGTAGAGATACCGGCAAATTCATATTGCTTGTTCACAGGTTGTAGAGCTGTTATTTTCTTTGAAGTCGATTTGCTGAACGCAATGTCTTCTTTCACAATACGACTATTGCCTGTAGGACGGACAGCCATAGCCTTAAACGTACAATTTGTATTGATCTTCACCGGTTCTGTATAAAGCTGTGAAGCGGTAGTGGGATCTGTGCCATCCAATGTATAATATACCGGACAGTTGTCTACAGTAGACAAAGTAACATCCACCGTACCAGTTTCCGCATTAGGCTCAAACCGGGCAGTCACATCAAACACATGCTTGGCATAATTATACTGATATACATCATATATCTTCACCATACGTACCAAACGCTGCAAGAAATCCTGATAATCCTTATGTTCAGGATTTGTCCATTGAATATCTGCCAAAGCGGCCATACGTGGTAATTCCATATATTCCACCTGACTAAATGTAGGAATATACTCAGTCCACAAATTAGCCTGTACACCTTTTAATATATTTCTGTTCCTCCGGTGTCAGTGATGCCGGCATAGGTTCATAACTATACACACGTTCTAAAGGTAAGTAACCGCCAATGGCTTCCGGTTCCTGTTCCACATCCTTGCTCTGATAATAGTCAAAATACAAATAAGTATTCGGTGACATAATAACATCATGCTTCTGCTTGGCAGCCTCAATACCGCCACCTTCACCACGCCATGACATGACAGTAGCATTAGGAGCCAACCCACCTTCCAGAATTTCATCCCAGCCAATAATCTGACGTCCGTGGTCATTCAAGAATTTTTCCGCATGATTGATAATGAAGCTCTGTAATTTTTCCTCTGCCGTGTGGTTCTTGTCAGCCTTAATACCTAAAGCTTTGATACGATCCTGGCACTTTGGACATTTTGTCCAACGCACTTTAGGACATTCATCACCACCCACATGAATATATTCTGACGGGAAAATCTGAATAATTTCTCCCAATACATCATCTATGAATTTCAAGGTTTCATCATTTCCTGCACAAAGCACATCTTCCGATACTCCCCAGATTTTCCATACTTCGTACGGACCACCTGTACAGCCTAAGTTAGGATATGCAGTCAATGCCGCTTGCATGTGCCCCGGCAAATCTATTTCAGGAATAACCGTGATATGACGTTCGGCAGCATAAGCTACAATTTCTTTTGCTTCTTCCTGTGTGAAGAAGCCACCATAAGGCTTTCCATCATATTTTCCCGAGTTATGACCGATAACGGTTTCCGTTCTCTTAGAACCCACTTCCGTCAATTCAGGAAGACCTTTGATTTCAATTCTCCAACCTTGATCATCTGTAAGATGCCAATGAAAACGATTCATATTATGTAAAGCCAACATATCTATAAAACGCTTTACCGAATCAACCGGGAAGAAATGACGGGAAACATCCAAATGAGCACCACGGTAAGAGAAACGAGGATAGTCATTGATTTCAACCGCCGGTAAAGCGATATCCACTCCTTGTGCCACCGGAATAGATTTACGCAAAGTCTGGATGCCATAAAATACTCCGGCTTCCGTAGGTCCGGAAATAACCACTTGGTCGCTGGTTACCTTCAACTGGTATCCTTCAGGATTTTTAGCATTTCCACCCAATTGCAGGATTATCCCCTTGCCATCTGTGCCAGCTTGTACAGCCAATGACTTTCCGGTAAGATCTTTGATATAACTTGCCAGAAATTCAGCATTCCTTTGCATCTTTTCATTGCCTTCCGGATACATTATCTTAGTTCCATTTGACAAAATGAACGGAGCAGCCTGATCCATTACCGAAATTTCCTGCGGTAACGGAATTATCTGATAATTTGCTTCTTTTACTTCTGTGTTACAGGATAAAAGCATAAAACCTGCCATTGTCAGCCCTGCAAGGCCCATTAAAGTTTTCATAATAGATATTAATTGATTAGTTAGTATCACTTAATTGCTTGATAGTTATATCAACCTTTTCATTCTTCTTCAGTTTATCTGAAGTAATAATCACTTTCTTTGTCTGTCCCGGCAACAAGTCAAAGAAGTTATCAGTAAATTTCGCACCTTGAACAGGAATCTCTATGAACACATCCCTGGCCAGCTGTCTGGCAGACAGAGTCACTTCATATTTTCCATCCATCGGCTTCACTTTATAGCGGATCTCGGTCTTCGGTAGCTCCTGATCTTTTGCGTGGTTAAAGTAATAAATTTCTTCGGATAAAACCTCACCTTTCTTGTTTTTTAATGTCATTAGAAGAAAAGTATTTTGAGGACTTGTTGTTATACCCGCATAAGGTTCCTTATAATATAAGGTGGAAGCATTGGCCGGAACCTCGCCCTTGATACTCTTTTTAGTCAGAACTTTTCCATTAAAATCCATCACACGCAACAATAAAGTCACCTCTTTATCCGCTTCCAGCTTGTCCGACATAACATAAATATTCAAATCCTCCCTTCCTTGACAGCATCTACCAATACCGGAGCAAAAGCTCTTTTTGCCTGATAATGCAACGCTTTCCAATTGCCATAATAATCAATGCTCGACCAGGAAACGACCGGCCAGCTGTCATTCAGCTGCCAATATAAAGTCCCCATACAATAGGGACGGTTACGACGATGGGCTTCCAAACCCTGGCGCACTCCTACCCCCTGCAAAACCAAACCCATATAAACCAACTGATCGAAATCTTCAGGTACTTTATAATACAGTCCCATAGTCTTCTTGATGAGGAAATTACCGATAGTGGCTTTTTGATGAGCATTCATCACCTCCGATTCCAATGCATAATCTTCCGGTGAGGCAAAAGTAGCAATCGTCTTCATTTCAGGAAATGCCTGAAAACCAAACTCACTCATAAAACGCGGAATTTCCGTATCCAGACTTTCAAACGGTTTCTGACCATACCAGATACCCCAATTATGGCTGTCGGCAATCTTCCAGCTTTCGGGACGTCCCCAATTGGCCTCGTACGGAGAACCATGCATATAGAAACGGTCCGGATCAAGTTCAGCTACTTTACGAGGCAACAACTCACGGAAAAGTTTGTCATAACCCTGCTTCATTCCTTCCATAATACCGGGATCAGTGTATTTCTTATCCCATCCCCAGTAACGCATACCTTCATAAATTTCATTATTTCCACACCACATAGCCAGACTGGCATGGTTCCGTAAACGCTTGATATTATATTCCGCCTCGGCCTCTACCCGTTTCATAAAAGCAGGATCGGACGGATAAGTAGTGCAGGCAAAAATAAAATCCTGCCAAACTAAAATTCCATTCTCATCCGCCGCCTGGTAAAAAACATCATCCTCATAAATCCCTCCACCCCATACACGAATCATATTCATATTGGCATCTTTCACATCCTTGAACAACTGGCGGTAACGTTCTTCAGTAATGTTAGGCAGCAAAGCATCATCCGGAATAAAATTCGCGCCTTTGGCAAACATCGGTTCACCATTGACTACAAAATAGAAGGATTCTCCCTGATCGTCTTTTTCTTTCACCACCTTTATTGTACGGAGTCCGATACGCTCTTTTTGAGAAGCTATCACTTACCATCCACCTTTATTACGGCTTCAAAGTCATACAATGCAGGTTCCCCCCAACCATTAGGCATCCATAAATGAGGCTGCCGTATCTCTATGGGAAGAAGAATATGGTTTGTTCCTGGCTGCAATGTCACCTCTTTCTGTTCGGTTACCTTTTCACCCTCCTTATAAGAATAAGCAACGGTTACTTCCGCTTTCTGAGGAGTTGCAGAAACACTGTTTACAGTCAGGAGGTTTTCAACTTTCGCCAGATCTTTTGTTACCGAAGCCTGACGTACATAGTAATCATCAATGCGTGCCACATCATAAAAAGTCAGTGTCACAGGCCGCCAGATACCACTGGTTACCAAGCGGATTCCCCAATCCCAGCCATAACTGTAAGGCGCTTTACGGCTATAGATACTGACCCGCTTATCACTATGGTCATTATCAGCAGGATAATCAAAGCCATTGGTTTCCCATTGGGGCAACGTTTGCTTGACAGGTGAATGAAACAGAATCTGCAAATGGTTTTCTCCCTTCCGCAACACCTCTTTTACCGGAAGAGTATAGCCGACAAACATATTGTCCGTACGTTCCAACAAAGAGCCGTTCAGGTAAATATCTGCATACGTATCCAATCCTTCCAAAATCAACAAGGCAGCATCCCGCGAGAGTTGCTCATCTGTCACATTAAAAGTAGTTTTATAGACCCAGTCTCATTCTCCACCCACTGCACTTTTTGCTCATTCATCCCATAAAATGGATTGGGCAGTTTATTATGAGAAATCAAATCCTGATGTACCGTTCCGGGCACCGTAGCCGGCAACCATTCATTCCGGCCGACCTGGGCGAACTCCCATCCCTTATCAAGACTCAGACTCTCTGACTTCTTATACTCCTTTGCACTGAGCATCATCGGAAAGCATCCTAACATCATCAAAACTTTTAATGTTTTCTTCATCTTACCTATCTTTATTAATTTATATACTATTCAGCCCGGAATGTGGAAGCAGGCAAACCGGCGCCATTTACCAGATTGGCACGGGTAAATGGCTGCCATCCGTAACGAACCGTTTCCGGCTCTTTCACCTTATCACTCCATACTTTTATTTTACCGTTTTCAACAACAGCCTGTGCCGGATAAATAATCCATCATCACCTGCCACTTCGAATGTACGAACCGGTTTCCCATCCGAAGTGGACAACTTCTCCGCATAATCAAAAGAAATATAAGCCGCACCTCCACTAAATACGACTGATTTATAAAGCGGTCCCGAAGGAATGACATTTTTATATCCGTATGTTTTATTCAAAGCCCATGCAGCTAACCGTTCACCGACTTCTCTTTTCTGTTTGGGGTGTACGTCCAATGAGTCTCCCCTATCTGAACTGACAGCCATACCGATATGAGGAATCTCCGCCATCAAACGACGCTGGCTATCACGGAACCAATCCATGACGGACGGTCTATACTGGACAATTGGACAAAATAGAATGGAAGTTCCGCATCCCCCAATTCTTGCGCCAACTTTCCACCAACAATCTGAACAACTTTTCATGAGTCTCCCGATTATGGCATTAGACTCACCCTGATACCAAATAAAGCCTTTGACCGGAAACTGTTCCAAAGGACGGATACCCGATTCATACAAATAACAAGGCTCATAAGGATGGCGTTGCAATTTATTGAAAGACTTCTTTACATTCAAGGCAGCACGCCCACGCACCCAGTCTTGGATAAAATCATTCTGCATCCAATTACGTAAAATAGCCGGAAAACGATATTCCAATGTACTACGGTCTATCCATGCTTCAGTAGGAGATCCGCCAATGGCATTGCAAATCAGTCCTACAGGGACTTGCAAACTATCCTGCAATTTCTTTCCGAAATAGTAAGCCACCGCCGAAAAATTACCGGCTGTTTCAGGCGAACAAACTGTCCACCGTGTATCCTTATAATATTGCAGATGATTCAATGAATCGAGTACCGAAGCATCCCACTCCACCGCATCCGTACGCCAACGGGCTTTCATATCATAAAAACGGATATTGCTATTTGCAGCTTGAGGAACATCTTGTGCGGCAGTCGCACTCCAATTCAGATAAAACTCCATATTCGATTGTCCGGAACAGAGCCACACTTCTCCCGCCAACACATTTTCATAGACCAGTTTCCGTTTTTCTGTAGAAACAGTCAGTGTATATGGACCGCCCGCCTTCAATGGCCGGACATCCACCGCCCACTTTCCATCTGCTCCCGTCACAGCCTGAAGTTGCTGCCTGTCTATGGAAACAGTTACTTTCTCACCGGCATCCGCTTTTCCCTGAATAGTCAGCAGACGTCCATGCTGCAATACCATATTGTCCGTATAAATTTCCGGCATTTGCAAACCGCCAAAATCACCGGTTATGCCTTCATACACCGTTTTTGCCAAGACAGCCGCACCTTCCTTATCGGGATGGACAGCATCGGGCAACATAAAAGGATATGGATATAAAGGTGCATGAAAATCTATCAACTGTACTTGTGCGTATTTCGCTATCGTTTCTATAGCCAGCTGAATCTCATCATGCCAGTCGCGTGTGCCGGACTCAAACCGCGGATGGCGGTCGGCAATCGGAGTCAGACGGGCAATCAAAATACGACATTCAGGATTCGCCACTCTGAACGAATCAATCAGTGCACGATAATCCGCTATAAAAAAATCACGGTAATTGGGCCAATCACGCGGATCTGTATCATTCACTCCTAAATGAATAACCACTACATCACCAGCAAAAGCCAATGCATCCTTAAACTCTTTCTGTTGCATAAAAGGCCGGTGTCCCTTGTTCAGCAACGTAGCTCCCGGCTTTCCAAAACGCTCCACCGTATACCCTTCACCCAGCATTTGCTGTAACCGGGCAGGATAGGACTCCTTATCAGGATCGGATACACCTATGCCATAGGTAATGCTATTACCTACACAAGCAACCTTCACCCGCTTCCGTGCAAATGAAACGGTACAAAGAAACAAACATAAAATCAGTATTAATGTCTTCTTCATTTTTGGTCAACATAAGGTTTTACAATATCACGCCACAGCAAGTATCCCTTTCCTAATAAATGTAATCCGTCATTAGTATATACTGGATTCATCTTGCCTGTCTCTTTCTCCACAAAATGACTATACAAATCAATATAGGCAGCTCCTTCCTTTACCGCCAATGGTTCCAACAAATCATTAATTTGTTTTACCATCTGCCAGCGTGATGTATGCCCGTTAAACATACCGTAACAATCATTCACCGGCAATACACTTTGCAAATATAATTTTGTTTTTGGAGATTCTTGCTTTATTTTCCGAACAATCATACTTATTTCTGAAATAATTTTATCCGCAGACGTTCCCCGAGAAACATCATTGATACCGATCAATAAAAAAATCTTTGCCGGTTTTCCCTTTACAATCGGATCCAAACGGTCATATACCCCCATACAGATATCTCCACTGATACCCCTGTTCTTCACATTCTTATTTTGGAACAACTCAGCCCACTCGCAACCGTTGGTAATACTGTTCCCTAAAAAAATAATATCTTTTGAAGTAACCGGAAGTTCTTCAAACAAAGTCGCTCTCTGCTCATAAAAAGTAGAATACTTGCGTTCCTGAGCAAACTGGGGTAACGCTAATAATAATCCCAATAACAATAAGACAATACGTTTCATTTTATTTTTGTTTATCTGGTGAATAAATCAATCCTTCTACCGCCCTTTCTCCGTCAGGAGTCACAAAGACAGTGGTAAACATCCATTTCACAAGACGCGTCTCAGCCATCTTAAACTTACCGATAGGTAACTTTAAGAAAACTTTGTTCCAACCTTTATTTAAATGCACCGCCAATGGAGATCTTCCTACGCAATTTTCATTTCCCAAAGGTACTTCATAACTTTTCACCTTATGCGTAGCAGTCCATACAGGAGGTAATATTTCGCAACCATTAATCCAGATGCGGCTTCCCTTATAATCCCATTTGCCAGGCAATGCGCCAGATCCATTTCCGAACGACTGTAATTCTGGAATTCCACCCACAGTCCCACCTCCTGATCCTTGGGCGAATACACCCAAGTATATGCATAAGCCGTGTGGTTTTCCTTAGGATCAGCATAAAAAGCAGGAACCATATCCCCCCAGACATGACGCAAATAAATACCTGCCCCCATTGCCTGACGTACACCATACGTATTCCCGTTATAATGATAGATATCCTTTAATTCCTGTTCAGGCGGGAACACCTTATCCATATCGCCCCCATTAGGAAAAGCATCCGTAATATTCCATTTTACATTAGTCTGTTTTACATAGGCGAAAGGATATCCTTTAAACGTATGCTCCTTATGCCACAACATACGCTTTTCAAAATCAGCGAATTCTTTAAATGCTTCCGTGTCTTCGGGGGGAAGTATCGTACCCAGTCCGTCAAAATATTCCGTACCTCCCCCTCTCCAGGCACGCTCGGCAATAGCAAGCATATTGGGGTACAAGCCATTTTCAATAACCAGATTCCACTCATTGTCAATCAAACGATCGTGCCACAAAGCCAATATAGTTCCCGCAATGTCCTCACTGCCTTCTGCCTGATCATAAATACGGCTGTTATACAAAGCTACAATATCACCGAAAACATCAAAATGATTCAGATAATGAAATTTGGAATCGATAGCAGGAATACCGGTTGCGCCTTTCCACGGTAACTCCACAAATGTGTCATGTCTATTTCCCCCGGTTTATAGTGCCAGCCCGGATTCCAGGATATTACTTTTTTCCCTTTTGAGCGTACATACGCCACCATTTCGGGTACAAAATGCGGATTGGTAAACTCCACCTCATCTGTACCTATATGTAAATAAGGCACATCAAATGTCTCACACACCTCATCCAGTAACAGTTTCAATATTTTCATCCCTTCCGGACTTTGCATATCATGGCGGAAAGCACGCACAAAGGCAGCACTATGCCCTGGCATATCTATCTCAGGAATCAACAACACCTGATGTTTCTTACAAAAATCCACCAAATCGCGTGCCTCTTCCAGCGTATAATATTTACCCGGCATACGGATAGTATTCACACTATCATTCAGCATAGGAAAAATTTTACTTTCCAATCTCCATGCCTGGTTTTCCGTAAGATGCCAATGAAATACATTAATCTTAAACCGGGATAAAATCTCTATCTCTCTTTTCAATTCTTCCATTGAAATATAACTGCGTCCCACATCCTGCATAAATCCGCGTATCCTGAATGCCGGCCAGTCTACAATCTCACATCCGGCAACAGAGCTTCTTTTCCCTTTTTTCTGCTCCAATTGCCGAAGTGTCTGCATAGCCCAATACACACCCTGTTCTGTTACAGCCTCTATCTTTATTCGCTTGTTTGAAACAGAAAGACGATAGGCTTCATCCCGGTTTAACCTAGCTTCATCAATAGACGGAACCAGTTCCACTTCAATCACCGATGATGAGTGTTCAACAATCTCACCACCCGCATTCATGATAAAAACTTCCCACTCCGGCCTTAATACCGGAGTAGAAGTTTCACCTTTCCCATAGTAAGTTCTTCCCCGTATCCTTACACAACTGAGGTTTAGGAAGTAATGAGATACTGGTTTGTGCTATGGTTATAGCACAAACCAGTATCATACCAATAAAACTAGAAAACCAGCGTTTCATTATTTATTTGGTCTTTACAATATCTTTCAATTTTATCGCTTGGAAAGTCATGTGGGCCACACTGCTTTCATATAAAATCCCTACTGTTTCCTTGTCAATCATAGTTAAGCAGCTATATCCCCAACCCCAACCGGCATCCAACAACAATTGATTCTCGGGCAACCAAGTCACCCCGCCATCCAGACTTGCTTTGATGGTAATGCTATGACGGTTTTTGGTATCATTCGGATTAGAGAACAAAAGAATGTCTTTACCTAATACATTCTCTTTAGCTTTAACACTAATCAAACTGGCCATACAAACCGGTTCCTGTAAGGCTGTACGTGAAGATTCATGTTCTTTCCACGTTTTACCTAAATCTGTAGTTGTAGAAACGGCACGACTGCCGCCACGATTATCACGCATATTCAGCATCAGCACTCCCGGTTCCACTTCCACTACCTGAGATTCAGTAGTATTAGTGCGTGCCAATGTGCTGATATTCCATGTCTTTCCATGATCCTTACTGTATATAACACCGGCATTAGGAATACGATCACTGCCAATATACTGGCTGGCAAAGACCAATGTTCCATCTTCCATAGAAATACCTCTACCGGGACCTTGCAGCAAGAAATACCATGACGGATCTTTCACCTGTTCTGTTATATTCATAGGCTCCGACCAGGTTTTACCATCATCATCACTTTTCACCATCATTAATTGCGCTGTATGATTACGGTCCATACCTGTTTGTGAATTCCACCACGCACGACCATTCCCCATACCATGTGTCCAGGCAGCGACAATCCAGATAGTTCCTGTCTTTTTATCAACTAAAATGGCAGGATCACCTACTCCATTCTGTGCTTTAGGCAGACCATCATATTCACCAAATGCCATCGGAATGCGCATTTTCTCCCAAGTCTGCCCTCCGTCCGTACTTCTGCTCAGACCTATTTCCACATACTCCTGTAAATCCGCACTATTATTATAGCGTACATCATATACCCCCAACAAGGTTCCTTTATTTGAAGTGACCAACCCGGGAATACGATAGGCAGCAGCCCCGTCATCACCGGCATGGCGCACGCCTACCCCCATATAATGGTATCCGCCTTACGAACTATCTTCAAAGGAGCAATCTGTCCGTCAATCTTAGCTTCCACCACTTTTGCCGACACTTTAGACAAGATAGAAGCAATAGGCTTCATTTGCAGGCTAATCCAAAAATAATTCACTCCCGGAAACAATTTTTGGTCAGCTTTCAATATAACCTCGCGCTTCGGGGCCTTTACTTCCGACTTCAAAACGGAATAAGAAGTATTGGCAGCCAATGTTTTTCCCGGAGTATTATTAGATATATAATCTACCGGAGCAAAATAAGTCTTTCCTCTCCTCTCCACGCTTTCAGTTCCACCATAATAAAGTTTCACAGATTCAATTTCATTTAAATTCACGTCTTTGCCGAAGTCCAACTTCACTTCATTCAGCATCTGACTTTGAGCAGCCTCTATACGTAAATGAAACAACTCATTATCCTGCCTTTCAATCAACACAGGAATCCGGGTTTCGCGGACAGCAACCGTATCTGCGCCGCACTTAACTTGAAGGGTGCTAATATAAAAACAACAATTAGCAGTAATAAGCTAGGGTTTCTCATAATATTTATAATTTTACGGGTGTAAAAATAAAAGTTTTTATTGAAATTAGAAAATAAAAAGACGGTTTCTTTATTAATTTCATAAAGAATACCGTCTTTTTATGCAATTAAGGATACTTATCAGACAAAAATTTAATAACCAACCGTCTGTTTCAACAATGGATTATTAGTAAGAGCTCCTTGGTTGATAGGCCAAAGCAGACGGGCAGACTCCGCCGGAGTATAGTCAAGTACGTACGAATCGCCAAAACGCCGCAAGTCATACCATCGTTTTCCTTCCAGCATAAATTCAAACAAACGTTCCTGCAGAACAGCATCCGCCGGATACTTATCAATTTCCTGATTGGGGAATCCCACTGTTGAAGCATCATACGCATCACCAAACGCACGCTGACGCACCCGGTTTATCTCTGTAGCCGGATCCTCACCCAAAAGCACTTCGCCTCAGCCAGCATCAATAGCAAATCCGAATATCTATAAATAGGATAATCATCACATCTCACCCGTGTACTTCCATTCATAACTCCCCAATACTTATGCGGATACAGCCCCACCAATTCCAACTCGCCATTTTCCACCTTATTATATACATCTTTCAATGTAACGTCACGACGAGTGTCTCCCGGCAGAAATTTCTTGAAGTTTTCCAATTTCACCATCAGGCGCATGATACCGAAATTATTCTCGACAGACGTATTTATCAAAGTACCATCCGCATTATAGAATTTCCCTAAATAATCCGCCTGCGGAAACAAATCATTATTTCCATTCCACAGGTTGTATTCAAACAACTCATTATGAATGGTAAAGATAATCTCTTTATTACCTTTATTATCATAAGCAAACACTCCCTGGTAAGTATCCATCAAGTCCAGATTGCTACGGCTGATATTATTCTGTATGTCAACCAACGCATTCTTTGCTGTCCGGGCATCTCCTTCTCCCCCGTCACGATGGGCACTCCACAAATATACATCCGCTTTCAGCATCAATGTGGCAGCCTTTGACCACAGCGATTTTTTTTCCTTTATGTATAATCAGGCCCAAAATAACTTAATGAAGATTCTATATCTTTTTTTACCTGCTCAAAAATTTCGGCAGCCGGAGTCGCCGCTTTTGCCAATTTACCCACTTCAAAACCCAAGCTGGGCTCTTCCGTAAACACGGCATCTCCCCATGAACGGTATAACTGATACATATAGTAGGCACGCAATCCATACACCTGTCCTAAATAATAGTTCTTAGCACTTTCAGTCAGAACATCCGCATGGAGGGTCCTGCTGATAAACAAATTCATCTGATTGATATTCTGATACAAATCACCAAATCCGCTGATTCCGGGATTCTCCGCATTCAATGTATTATAAGGAAAACGTTCCATCCCCTGGGTGGCTTCTCCACCAAAAGGAGTTCCCCCAAAGACATCACTTCTTGCCTCACCCAACAAAAACATATTCCACGAATGGCTTCTGAAGCGACTATGCAGTCCAAAAACAAATGAATCAAACTGTTCCGGAGTTTTCCAGTAATTCAAGTCAGTGATATCGCTCACCGGGTCCATATCCAACGAAGTACATCCACCGGCCAACATAGCCGATGCGGCAAAAGCCAATATTACCTTTTTTATGTTCATACTTTCTCTTTTTTACATATTAAAATGACAATTGTAAACCAAACAAAACGGTTCTTGGTGTAGGATAACGTCCATTGTCTATACCACCACGACCATTTGCCTGAATATCCATAACCGGTTCCGGAGAGGTTCCGTCATATCCGGTAATATAGAATAAATTCTGTCCCGTAACATACACGGACGCATCGGTCAAGAACACCTTATTTATAAGATTCTTCGGGAATTTATAACTCAAGGTTACCTCACGCAGACACAAATAATCCCCCTTTTCATAGAAAGTAGAGTTATTATTGTTCAGATTCGTTGTACCATTATTGGAACGGGTAATGTTCTTTTTCGCATTCTGGTCAGCCCAATAAAATTTAGGAATACTAGTTTCCGTATTGTTTTCAGACCACGAATTTCTGACATCCGTAATCAAATTGAACGACCCGTTATACTGCCCCAAGATTCTTGCTTTCAAATCATTGTAAATGGTATGACCTACCGCATAGTCAAAACGACCATACAAAGACCAGTTTTTATAATTCAGCGTGGTAGAGAAACCACCTGTCCATTTCGGATAGATATTACCCACCACCTGACGGTCGTATGAGTTTATTATGTTATCACCATTTTTGTCATCCCACAATACATCTCCAGGCTCAATAGGCTTCCATCCCGGCTTTCCTGCATATTCGGCAGCTTTATTCGGCCCATACAGGTTGGCAACTTCATCCACAAAATCACCGGCATGGTTTCTCACATCATCCCAGTCACGCAAGATACGCACTTGTTTATAAGCAATGATATCACCCAAGCTTTTTCCTTCCTGAATACCGCCTACCCAAACCAATGAGTTGGATTTTGATCCCATATCTGCTCACCCCCCTGACGGTTGTTCGCATTCCCATTAAAAGGCAGCTTCTTCACCATATTCTTCACAAACGAAGTATTAGCGGTGACATCCCATGACCAGTCCTTCTTTGTCAGCAGATTCACCTTGGCTTCCAATTCAAAGCCACGGTTACTGATAGTACCCAGATTCGTCTTGAACGAAGGGAATCCCGTATATTCCGGCAAATTCACATCAGTCAGCAAATCGGAAGTCGTACGGTTATAATAGTCCATAATCATGTGAACCCGATTATTGAAAAAGCCAGATCAAGACCCAGTTCAAACGTATGACTCTTTTCCCAACGCAATTTACTATTAACCACTCCGGTATTCAAATAACCCAGATTACCATTATAAGCACCCACCGAACCGTATTTACCATATACATCAAAGTTACCAATACCATTTACATTCCCGTTCAACCCATAGCTGATACGCGTTTAATCAAGGATACTACTTCCGCAAACTTTGAATCTTTAAAGAAAGCTTCCTCATGCACATTCCAACCGGCGGATATACCCGGAAAGAATCCCCAACGATTGTCAGATAGTTTAGAGATACCGTCATAACGGGCTACCACCGACACCATATAACGATAATTATAATCATAATTAACACGGGCAAAACCGGAAAGAATACGATAACCGGTCTTGATGGAAGTAGTATAAGTACGATTAGTACCCGCATTCAAAGTAGGTATATCATCTGTAGGAGCACCGGAGACACGCGCCTCCAAGTTCTGATACTGATAATCAAAATACTCGCCACCTAGCATAGCATTGATATTATGTCCGCTAAAACCTTTTTTATATTCCAAAGTCAATGCATGTTGTTGTTGAAATACTTTTGTATTTGTTTGCGAAGCATTACGATTGGTGTTAGGAGCCTGACCTATCTGCTGATACTTCTTTTCGAACAATTCAAACTGATAATCGGTATAATACATAGAGCTGTTTCCGTTCAGAAACAATTGCTGCGGAATAATTTCTAAAGCAAAACCAATATTAAACGAAGTCTTACGGTTCGTCGTAGAACGAGTCAGCTTATCTTTCCAATAATAAGGATTACCATCCTGATTACTCCATCCGGCAGCAGGACTTCCATCCTCATTCCACGGGTTCCAAGTGGGAAACATACTCATAGTACGATAGAACAACTCATACTCTCCCGTTTCTCCATTCCAAGGCTTTTCAGATCGTAAGTCCATAAATCGGGCATCTTAGACCATGAAAAACTACCACCGGCATTCACTGTCAAAACGGGCAACAACTTGTATGAACCGTTGATAGTCCCGTTCACACGCTGATAATTGGTGGAAATAATCTGACCATCTTCTGAATAGTATCCCAAAGATGAAGAAAATGTTCCTTTGTCATTACCTCCCGACAGATTCAAATAATGATCTTGGGTAAACGCGGCATTACGGAAAGTCAGGTCATGCAGTTCACCGGCATGATTTCTAAAAATCAAAGTTTTATCAGGATCTGTAGGGTCCGCCATAAATTGCCATCCTTCATTCAATAAATGCTTGTTGGCTCTGTCATGAAAGCCAGATCCACTCCGGAGTTAACTCCAAAACCTTTCTGGTTCTCCATACTTGTACCGCCATTGG
>ENA-OQER01000199-OQER01000199.1-human-gut-metagenome-genome-assembly--contig:-NODE-199-length-33520-cov-2.149193_pt1 | contig 33520 bp, 56 predicted proteins | sample MGYA00242797_ERZ504639 | MGnify/ENA primary metagenome ERZ504639 (study PRJEB26092, sample SAMD00036306) | human gut metagenome | host: Homo sapiens | study: EMG produced TPA metagenomics assembly of... | reverse complement strand
ATTTAATCCCATTGCTTTTGTAAAACAAATGACAAACAACGGTTCAGTGATAATTATCACATTTCAATTGCACATTAATGGATATTCTTTAATAATCTCGCGACGTTTTCTTTATGATAAATAATAAATCAAATTGATAAAATCAAAATGAGAAAAATATGAATAATTCTATTAACCATAAATTTCATCACATTAGCCGGGCTGAATACCAGGAATTGTTAGCCGTTTCCCGTGGCGACGCTGTTGCCGATTATATTATTGATAATGTCTCTATTCTCGACCTGATCAATGGCGGAGAAATTTCCGGCCCAATTGTGATTAAAGGACGTTACATTGCCGGTGTTGGCGCAGAATACGCTGATGCTCCGGCTTTGCAGCGGATTGATGCTCGCGGCGCAACGGCGGTGCCAGGGTTTATTGATGCTCACCTGCATATTGAATCCAGCATGATGACGCCGGTCACTTTTGAAACCGCTACCCTGCCGCGCGGCCTGACGACCGTTATTTGCGACCCTCATGAAATCGTCAACGTGATGGGAGAAGCCGGATTCGCCTGGTTTGCCCGCTGTGCCGAACAGGCAAGGCAAAACCAGTACTTACAGGTCAGCTCTTGCGTACCCGCCCTGGAAGGCTGCGATGTTAACGGTGCCAGTTTTACCCTTGAACAGATGCTCGCCTGGCGGGACCATCCGCAGGTTACCGGCCTTGCAGAAATGATGGACTACCCTGGCGTAATTAGCGGGCAGAATGCGCTGCTCGATAAACTGGATGCATTTCGCCACCTGACGCTGGACGGTCACTGCCCGGGTTTGGGTGGTAAAGAACTTAACGCCTATATTACTGCGGGTATTGAAAACTGCCACGAAAGTTATCAGCTGGAAGAAGGACGCCGGAAATTACAACTCGGCATGTCGTTGATGATCCGCGAAGGGTCCGCTGCCCGCAATCTCAACGCGCTGGCACCGTTGATCAACGAATTTAACAGCCCGCAATGCATGCTCTGTACCGATGACCGTAACCCGTGGGAGATCGCCCATGAAGACACATCGATGCCTTAATTCGCCGCCTGATCGAACAACACAATGTGCCGCTGCATGTGGCATATCGCGTCGCCAGCTGGTCGACGGCGCGCCACTTTGGTCTGAATCACCTCGGCTTACTGGCACCCGGCAAGCAGGCCGATATCGTCCTGTTGAGCGATGCGCGTAAGGTCACGGTGCAGCAGGTACTGGTGAAAGGCGAGCCGATTGATGCGCAAACCTTACAGGCGGAAGAGTCGGCGAGACTGGCACAATCCGCTCCGCCATATGGCAACACCATTGCCCGCCAGCCAGTTTCCGCCAGCGACTTTGCCCTGCAATTACGCCCGGAAAACGCTATCGGGTCATTGACGTCATCCATAACGAATTGATTACGCACTCCCACTCCAGCGTCTACAGCGAAAATGGTTTTGATCGCGATGATGTGAGCTTTATTGCCGTACTTGAGCGTTACGGGCAACGGCTGGCTCCGGCTTGTGGTTTGCTTGGCGGCTTTGGACTGAATGAAGGTGCGCTGGCTGCGACGGTCAGCCATGACAGCCATAATATTGTGGTGATCGGTCGCAGTGCCGAAGAGATGGCGCTGGCGGTCAATCAGGTGATTCAGGATGGCGGCGGGCTGTGCGTGGTACGTAACGGCCAGGTCCAAAGTCATCTGCCGTTGCCCATTGCCGGCTGATGAGCACCGACACGGCGCAGTTGCTGGCGGAACAAATTGACGCCTTGAAAGCCGCCGCCCGTGAATGCGGTCCGTTACCCGATGAGCCGTTTATTCAGATGGCGTTTCTTTCTCTGCCAGTGATCCCCGCGCTAAAACTAACCAGTCAGGGGCTATTTGATGGCGAGAAGTTTGCCTTCACTACGCTGGAAGTCACGGAATAATAAAAAAGCCCGGCGTCATGCCGGGCAAAAGTCACCAGTTACGTTTATGCCACTGTCAACTGCTGAATTTTTTTCTCGCGGCGGATTTTGCGTTCTTCCATCACCGCCACTATCGCCATCAGGCAGATACAACCAATCGCGGCGATATCAAGTGCGGCGAAGGTGCCTGCCCAGCCGGTAAGGCCGAATACCGGCGTCCCATCGGCAATCATTCCCAGACCTAACTTGGCAAAGCTGTCACCAATCAGGTAAGCAAAGGTGCCTTTAATACCATCGGCAGCGCCAATCGCTTTTTTAGGTACAAACCAACAGCAGCCACACCAATCAACAATTGCGGGCCAAAGACCAGGAAACCCAACGCAAAGAGAGAAGCCAGATAGATATATTCGTTGCTGGCATGTTGATACACACCGAGCGTGGCGATAATCAGCGCCAGCGCGATGCAGGCCACCAGCCACGCGACCGTTCGCCAGGTCAGAGAGCCAGCCCCACAGCAGCGTACCGACCAGCGCACCAGCTTCAAACAGCGTAAAGCCCTGAATCGCCACCGCTTTAGAGAGTTTCAGTTCCTGGAACGCGTACACGGTTGACCACTGGTCGATACCAATACGCACCACATAGAGGAAAATGTTGGCGAAGCACAGCAGCCAGATCACTTTGTTTTTCAGCACATACTCAACAAAGATCTGCCACTTGGTCATATCGGTAGATTCTGTCTCTTTGTCCTCTTCGCTGATCTCCTCGCCGAACAGCTCTTCCGCTTTGCCGAGGCCATAAGATTCCGGGGAGTCGCTGCCGTAACGCAGGCCGATAAAACCGACAATCAACGCGATAATCGACGGGAAGATAAACATGCCGATCACGTGGCCGTCGAACAGGTAATTTGCGCCGAACAGCGCCACACCAGCCGCACCCGCGCCGCCAAGGTTATGGGAAATGTTCCAGAAACCGAGGAAGGTCCCGCGCTTACGACGCGGTGTCCATTTGGTGATGGTGGAGTAACTGCACGAACCGCCGGTACTCTGGAAAAAGCCGCTTAAGGCGTAGAAGGCAATCATCAGGAACAGGCTAACCGAGCCGCTGCCCATACTGGCACTGAAGCCCAGCATACAAATGGCAGACAGGATCAGCATGAACGGCAGGAATTGTTTGGTGTTTTTGCCGTCGGCGTAGTAGGAAACCAGCGTTTTACCCACGCCATAAGTGATGGAGAAACCCAGGCCGATCATCCCCAGCTGCGTCATGCTCAACCCGTAGGTCGAGATCATGTCGTTCTGCGCGATGTTAAAGTTCTTGCGAATCAGGTACATCGTCAGGTAGCCGATAAAGACACCAGGTAGGATTGCATGAACGGTTTGAACCACATTTTGCGCCGCACTTCGAGCGGAAGGTCCAGGGTCGGCTTGCGAACCTGGTTTAAGAAAGCCAGCATGGGTTACTCCTGAAATGAATACCTGCGTGAGGCATGCATTGTAAAAATCAGCAGCAAATCAGGCCTGAGATAGCGTCCAGGCAAAACCTGGAAAATTTCTTAGTTTTGCCGGATATGAAGTGAAAAGGTGAGATGCATCACGCTTCGCGCGGTGCCTGGGCGTTCAAAAAGGGCAGTAACAGCAGTGCGGAAATCCCGGCGGCGATAGAGATAACCACAAAAAATCCGCTCCAGTGCCAGGTATCGAGTACTTTCGCCAGCGGCCAACCAGCAAGCGACGCCCCCAGATAAGCAAACAAGCCGACAAACCCCGTCGCCGCCCCTGCCGCCTCTTTGTGGGAACACTCTGCCGCCGCCATGCCGATTAACATCTGCGGGCCAAAGACAAAAAAACCAATGGTGAAGAAGCAGGTTGCCTGCATCACGTAGCTGGCAAATGGCATCAGCCACAGCGAGCCGACTGAAAGCAAAATTCCGGCGGCGAAAATCAAATTCATCGGCCCACGTTGCCGTTAAACAATTTGTCCGAGCCCCAACCGGCTACCAGCGCACCGATAAATCCGCCCAGTTCAAACATCGTCACTGCCGTATTCGCCGTGACCAGATCGACGCCCAGTGTCTCGGACATATACAAATTGCCCCAGTCGTTGATCGCCGCCCGGACCACATAGACCAGCACATAGCAAAACGAAAGCAGCCAGATATACGGATTCAGCAACACATATTTGGTCAGGATCTCTTTACGCGTCAACCCTGCCCCTTCTTGTTGTTGAGCAATTTCCAGCGCGTCGTGCCGCCATTCACCGACCGCCGGTAAACCTACGCCTGCGGGCGATCGCGTAGCCGCCAGCAGAGAAAAATCCCCACGACTATCGCCATACAACCAGCAATCATCATCCCGGCACGCCAGCCGTAATGCAGCGCGCTCGCTGCCATCACAATGGGAATGAGTGCGCCGCCGACGTTATGCGCCGTGTTCCATAATGCCCACCAACCGCCGCGCTCGGTACGTGAATACCAGGCCGTTAACAGACGCGCACACACCGGTGAACCCCAGCCCTGGAAAAAGGCGTTCAGCACCCAGAGCACGGCAAACGCCCATAGCGACGTCGAGAAGCCAAACAGAATGTTCATGATGCCCGTGGCGATAAGCCTATCCCCATAAAATAACGGGCATTTGAGCGATCGCTGACAATGCCGGAGACAAACTTCGACACGCCGTAAGTAATGTAAAACAGGTCGCTAACAGGCCGATATCGCTACGGCTGAGCACGCCGTTAGCAGGATTTCTGGTACCGCGGCGTTAAAACTTTTCCGCGTGAAGTAAAACAGCGCGTAACCCAGCCAGATGGTCAGCAGAATATGCCGACGCCAGTAGCGATAGCGGGCATCAATTTCATATTTATCAGTCATTAATGGCGCATCGGCAGGCGCTTTCAGAAACGGCAACATCATCAAACCTTAGACATAGCGTTGAGGTAGAGAAACGCTGACACGCGTGCCGTGCAGACAGGAAATGTGTAATGTGCCACCCAGCGCCGTTACGCGCTCGCGCATTCCGGTGAGGCCAAAACCTTGTTGCCCGGAACCCGGCGGCAAACCGCTGCCATCGTCTTCAATAACCAGCATCAACCGTTCATCCTGCTGCCAGCCTTGCAGGGTGACCGCGCTGGCATCAGCATGTTTCACAATGTTGTTCAGCCTTCCTGCAGACACGAAACAGCGTCACGCGCTGGTTTTCGCTTAACGCTGATTCATCGATTCGCCATTCGAGATGGCTGACAATACCGCGCCCTTCCAGCTCCATTTCCCGCATCAGTGAGCGGATGGCCTGCTCCAGGGTGAGATCATCCAACTGGCGCGGACGTAACCGACCCAACAAACGGCGCACCGCGTCGTAAACGCCCAGCGATAGTTGTTCGATGAGCTGCCCGCTCTGCTTCACGCTGGCGTTATCTGCCGCCAGCCGCTGAACAATGCCCGCCTGAGTACGAATGGCTGTGATGGTCTGACCGATATCATCATGCAGCTCACGCGCCACATCACGCGCACGCTCTCTTCGGTTTCCAGCAACCGTTCAGCCAGATGCTGATTGCGCGCCAGTTCCTTTTGCAGCGACTGGTTAAGTTCACGCAACCGCTGGATGCCAGCGCCAAGCAACAACCCTGTCAGACTTTGCACCAGCAGCGAGAGCAATAAATCCACCGGATGATCGCGCCAGGTTTGACTGGCGATCAGCGCGATGGCGTTCATCAACGTCGCAATCAGCGCCCCTTGCCAACATAGTGCCAGGCCAGCGCGATAATCGGCAGCGCAGACAAAATGGCGTAAAGCGCGACAGTTCGTCCGGCAATCCCAACTGGAGCCAGAGACTGATAACAAACAGCAGCAAGTACCAGACCAGATGTCGCCCGCGCCAGTTGATCGGCTGAGAAACCAGTGACGGGCCGAGCGGCAGCCAGGTGTTATTGGCGAGATAGTGCCAGAACACCAGACATATCGGGGCCAGCGTCAGGCCGCCAGTTAAAGTCAGCAACAGCGCATTCCACGACTCTTTGCCGTGCCAAAGCAGGGCAGCGACTGCAACAACGCCGCCGCCGTTAACGCCGCACCCTGTAACAGCAAGGTGCGCCAGTCACGCTGATGGCGATAGCGCGAGATCAGCGCCACGGGCAGTAACGTCAGTAAACTACCGATCATCAATAACGGAAAATGGGTTAAACCGACCGCCTGCGTTAGCCAGTAAATCAGCAGCCACTCCGCGCCCAGCAGCACCGGCCAGTATCCGCGCGGGCATTGCAGCATTAGCCCAGACGCAGACCAAACGGAAATAACAGCACCGCCATATCAGGCGCTCAACCAGGTGCAGGCTGATACTCCACAGGCAAACCATGCGCAGAGAAGATAAAAAAGCAGGCAATAACGGTAATTAAGCGGGAGAACAACGTCTTCATCACCAGCCATCAAACATGCGGCGCGCCAGCTCTACGTCGTTACTGACACCCAGTTTTCCATCAGGTTGGCGCGATGGACGTGCACCGTTTTCGGCGACAAGCCCAGTTCGGCAGCAATCTCTTTCACCGCCATTCCTTGCGCCAGTTTTTTCCGCCACCTGCCGTTCGCGTTGGTTAGCGGGTCTGACGACCGGATGCCAGTTTAATGGCAATATCCGGCGTCAGATAACAGCCGCCCGTGGCAACCGTATGCACCGCCGCAATCAGTTCGTCAGGGCTACAGCGTTGGAGAGAAAGCCGCGTGCCCCCGCGTTAAGCGCCTGCTCAACCAGCGCCGGACTGTCATGAACAGAGAGCATTATTGTCGCCATACCTTTCGGCAGCTGGCTTAGCAGTTCCAGACCGGAGATATCGGGCATGGAGATATCGCAAATACACACCTGCACACCGCGCCCCGGCAGCCCCGCCAGCGCCTCGCGCCCCGAACCAAACTCGGCAACTACCTGCAAATCAGGTTCCAGCCCCAGCAGCTGCGCAAAGCCGGAGCGGACGATGAGGTGATCGTCTATAAGGCAACGGTGATCATGGTCTTGTCCTGGCGGGTAAAAAAAACGCGCTTACCTTAACGATAAGCGCGATGTTGTTCAAGCCTTGAGCGGTTACTGAAAAAACACCGCAATCTTGTTAAACATAGTCGGATCGGACTGATTACGCTGCACTTTCACCACATCTTCCAGCTTATCGATTTGGCTTATCATCTGCTCCAGACGCTGGTCGTCATTGACCAGTAGCCAGATATGGCTTTTGTCGCTGTCCTGAATCGGCAGACAAAGAATGCCTTCAACGTTAAAAGCGCGGCGGGCAAAAAGGCCACAAACGTGGGTCATTACGCCCGGATGGTTGCGAACGGTGAGCTCCAGAATCACGTTGTCATGAGTTGTGTTTTGCATGGCTTATTCCCCCACCATTTCAGTATTCGCCGCACCTGGCGGCACCATCGGGTAAACTTTTTCTTCGGCATCAATGCGCACATGGATCAGCGCCGGGCCAGGGCGATTGATGATTTCCTGCAATGCAGCCTGCGGATCGGCTTCGTTATTCAAATCACAGGTTTCGAGGCCGAATCCGGCGGCAATCTGCATAAAGTTGATTTTTCCCGGATAGGTGGCGGCAAAAACGCCTTGCTCGTAGAACAGACTCTGTTGCTGATGCACCAGCCCCAGCGCTTCGTTGTTCATCAGAATGATTTTGACATCCAGCTGATTTTCACTGGCGGTCGCCATCTCCTGAATATTCATCATCAGGCTGCCGTCGCCGGAGAAACACAACACTTTGCGATCCGGGTTCGCCAGCGCCGCGCAATCGCCGCAGGCAGGCCAAAAACCCATCGTGCCCAGCCCACCGGAGGTCAGCCACTGGCGTGGGCGATTGAGCGGATAAGCTTGCGCGGTCCACATCTGATGCTGACCCACATCGGTGGTGATAATCGCATTGTCATCGACACAGGCGGCAACGGCGTGATCAGCCGTAATGGCTTAATGGATCGCACGCTTTCGGGATTGGACACGGGAATTCGCGCTGCAAATCCGCTACCAACTGGTGCCACTCTGCACGCGGTTGCGCTTCCACCTGCGGGATCAATTGCGCCAGCACGTCATCAACATCCGCCTGAATCGCCACATGCGGCTGCTTGATTTTACCCAGCTCTGCGCGATCGATATCGACATGAATAATTTTGGCATTCGGACAGAACTGCTCGGTTTTGCCAATCGCCCGGTCATCAAAACGCGCACCGAGCACTATCAACAAATCCGCCTCCTGCAAAATATAGTTGGTGCTGCGCACGCCGTGCATCCCCAGCATACCCAGCGACAACGGATGCGCTTTTGGCAACATGCCCAGCGCCATTAAAGTCATGGTGGTAGGCAGTTGCGCTTTCTCCGCCAGTTCACGCACCCGTGCGGGCGCATTGATCACACCGCCGCCAGATAAAGCACCGGCGTTTGGCAGCGTTAATCATCGCCGCTGCGTCACGAATGCTTTCTTCGCTAAAGGCGGGGGCGGCGGCTTTTTCTGCCATAGCGGGCTGTGTTTCAATCTCAAAAACTGCCGTTTGCACATCCTTAGGAATGTCTATCCACACCGGGCCTGGGCGGCCTGATTGCGCAATGCGGAAGGCATCGCTCATGACCTGCGGGAGTTCTTCGATATGTCTGACCAGATAGTTGTGTTTGGTGATGGGGATAGAGATGCCGTAGGTGTCCACTTCCTGGAAGCGTCGGTGCCGATCATCGAGGCGGGAACCTGACCGGTGATGCAAATCAGCGGGATGGAGTCCAGCCGCGCATCGGCAATGGCGGTCACCAGGTTAGTCGCACCCGGTCCGCTACAGGCCATACAGACCGCCGGTTTACCGTCGGTGCGCGCCATCCCCTGAGCGATAAATCCCGCGCCCTGTTCATGACGGGCCAGAATATGGCGGATTTGCGTGCTTTGGCTTAAGGCATCGTAAACAGGCAGGATAGAACCGCCCGGAATGCCCGTCACAATCTTAATGCCCTGCTGTTCCAGGAAATGAACGATAAATTCTGCGCCGGTAAAGCGCTTACGCGTCGATGTTGTGCCCGAACTTGCCATGCTCCAGTCCTTTTCTTCTGGGCCGACTTTCCGGGAGGTGCTTAAACGAAAAACCCCGCCCGGTTTGCGCCGGCGGGGTTTTGGAATCGTGTGTTGTTCCAGTCCCTACGGCGCATTGCCGACGACCACCACCACACGCACGACGACCACTGCGGCGGATAGCGCAGTTGGTAGTAGTTTTGCGTTGAACATGGAAGTAGTCATTGGGGACCTTGTTGGTTTTGTGTTTAACAATATTTATACAAGCACAGCTTTACAGGGGAGACAATGGAAAATTTTTCAGCAAGGGAAAATTGAGGGCTGATCACGTTTTGTACTGAATTGCAGATAACAAAAACCCCGCCGGAGCGAGGTTTCATCAGCCGCCTGCGGCTGGTAACCGCAAAGCACACTGTATTATGTCAACACTGAAGTATACGTGTTCCGCGCAGAACGCGCAATTTCGGCACGAATTTTGACGTATTTAGGGCATAGTTGAGTATCGATCACAGTTTGCGTTTTGTCCAAATATTACTGTTTATTTATACAGTAAACTTCTATAATATCACTGTACGCAATGTGTTATGCGGGGGCCGCATCGTTACCCGGCGCACTAAGTCCTGGCTGAAACGGGTGGTGCCGTCAGCGCTTAACCCGCCGTGAGCACACTGTGTTATGTCAACAAGCACAACGTTTCTCCTTAAGATACCGCGTGCACAACAGCTGGCAACAGGCAGCGGAAAGGTACGTCAGCTGGCAGTGCTCCTGAACCACAGGAGACGCGTATGAGCCTGGTGGATATCGCCATTCTTATCCTCAAACTCATTGTTGCAGCACTGCAACTGCTTGATGCTGTTCTGAAATACCTGAAGTAATTCAGATTCAAGTCGCACCAAAGGGGAGCGGGTAACCGCTCCCCTTTTATATTTAGCGTGCGGGTTGGAGTTGGGGGCTTCTTCTACCAGCAGAATGTTTGCACCTGCGCTGCCTGTGCCCCTCACCCTAGCCCTCTCCCCAAAGGGGCGAGGGGACCGTCCCGTGCAATGTTTAGCTCATTTTCTGAAAGGGAACGGTGGTTTCCCCCTCGCCCCTTTGGGGAGAGGGTTACAGTTCGCACGTAATCCCTCCCGGCAACATTTATTGCCGCTTTTGTTTACATATTCTGCCGCTAAACAATTCCCCATTCCTGGCGTATATCTGGCTAACATTCATCAATGTGATAGATTCCTCTCCCGCATTTATGGGAATGCGTAGTGACTTATTCTAATTATTTTTATAAAAGCATCCGTGATAATGAAAAGGCAAAGAAACGTCAATTTGTTATTGATGTTGGTATTACTCGTGGCCGTCGGTCAGATGGCGCAAACCATTTATATTCCAGCTATTGCCGATATGGCGCGCGATCTCAACGTCCGTGAAGGGGCGGTGCAGAGCGTAATGGGCGCTTATCTGCTGACTTACGGTGTCTCACAGCTGTTTTATGGCCCGATTTCCGACCGCGTGGGCCGCCGACCGTGATCCTCGTCGGAATGTCCATTTTTATGCTGGCAACGCTGGTCGCGGTCACGACCTCCAGTTTGACGGTGTTGATTGCCGCCAGCGCGATGCAGGGATGGCACCGGCGTTGGCGGCGTAATGGCGCGTACTTTGCCGCGAGATTTATATGAACGGACACAGTTGCGCCATGCTAACAGCCTGTTAAACATGGGGATTCTCGTCAGTCCGTTGCTCGCACCGCTAATCGGCGGTCTGCTGGATACGATGTGGAACTGGCGCGCCTGTTATCTCTTTTTGTTGGTTCTTTGTGCTGGTGTGACCTTCAGTATGGCCCGCTGGATGCCGGAAACGCGTCCGGTCGATGCACCGCGCACGCGCCTGCTTACCAGTTATAAAACGCTTTTCGGTAACAGCGGTTTTAACTGTTATTTGCTGATGCTGATTGGCGGTCTGGCCGGGATTGCCGCCTTTGAAGCCTGCTCCGGCGTGCTGATGGGCGCGGTGTTAGGGCTGAGCAGTATGACGGTCAGTATTTTGTTTATTCTGCCGATTCCGGCAGCGTTTTTTGGCGCATGGTTTGCCGGACGTCCCAATAAACGCTTCTCCACGTTAATGTGGCAGTCGGTTATCTGCTGCCTGCTGGCTGGCTTGCTGATGTGGATCCCAGACTGGTTTGGCGTGATGAATGTCTGGACGCTGCTCGTTCCCGCCGCGCTGTTCTTTTTCGGTGCCGGGATGCTGTTTCCGCTGGCGACCAGCGCGCGATGGAGCCGTTCCCCTTCCTGGCGGGCACGGCTAGCGCGCTGGTCGGCGGTCTGCAAAACATTGGTTCCGGCGTGCTGGCGTCGCTCTCTGCGATGTTGCCGCAAACCGGTCAGGGCAGCCTGGGGTTATTGATGACCTTAATGGGATTGTTGATCGTGCTGTGCTGGCTGCCGCTGGCGACGCGGATGTCGCATCAGGCAGCCCGTTTAAGCGCACGTCACCGCAGCATCGTCATCAGCTCCATGGGAGAACGATGCTGCTTTATCAGATCACGCATTACCCGCATATGCGGTGCGGAGTAAGAATAAAACGCCTGATAGCCCGCACATAGCACGCTGTCTGGCGTCTCCTCCCGAGCGTGCGGACACAGCCGATGCCAGTCGCACGCCTGGCAGTCACGGCGCAGTTGCGGGTTTTCGCTGCCACACCATTTTTGTAGGGTAGCGTCAAAAAGCTCAATCGATATACGACTGATATCTGCCCGCACCCAACACTCGAACAGGGCAATTAAAAATTTCCCCCACAGCTCTGCTGTCACCGAAGCGGCCGTCAGATCGCCCCGGTCATCAAATTCAAGATGGGGAATGAGCTGTACGGAGCGGATGCCCCGTTGTTTGAAATTGTGATAAAAATCGGCAGGTTGCAGAGCATCCTTATACTCTACAACCAGCTTATGCCTGTCCTCTTCAGCATCAATGACCTGACTTCCTGTCATGCGACTCTCTCAATAAATACGATAAGTTGATGTATATGCGTTACAGCAAACAGTATTGCGAGAGATAACACCGCGAGGGAGATCAAAAATTTGTCACGGACTACGTGAAATTGGGAAAAATCGCTATTCGTGACATCCATTAAATTGCGATTACGAGTGTAGTGCCAGAGGATCAGCGCCACGATGGCGAGGATGCCAATCGAAATCCAGAATAACATGCCCGCCTGGTGCCAGTTGTGTTTGATAGCCAACGCCATCACGCGCCGTAGCCCAGCATGGTACGAAACCACGCCAGTGATGTACGCTCCGGCTGCAGTCCTGGGTCGGCAATGCGTCTGGCTTTGCGGCTATCCGGCATACAACACCAGTCCCATAACGATCACCGCCACGACCATCAATATTAACTGATGATTAATAAGCTGTTGGTGTAAGGCAGGTCCTCTTTCAGACGCATCGCTTTTTCATTGCGTAACCAGCGCAAGTAGCCATACATCGCTAACCCGCCGGAAAACAGACACAACAACAACGCCAGCAGTTCGCGAATGACGGGCGTGGCGAAATCTGGCGCAAGTTGATCAAGCCCAACCCCCGCCGCCAGAAATCCTAGTGCGGTACGGATCCACGCCAGAAAAGTACGCTCATTAGCCAGCGAGAAGCGGTAATCGGGCGCTTCTCCAAGGCGGGAAATTTTCATTGTTGCTCCTTTGCAATTTCACTAACGCTCTACCTTTAGCGGTTTTTTTTTAAGAATTTCGTCCGCCCGTTTCCTGATATGCTTTCGCCATCCGCTACAAGGAGGTCAGATGGGTATCATAGCTCAAAATAAAATCAGTTCATTGGGCATGCTGTTCGGTGCCATCGCTTTAATGATGGGGATTATCCACTTTTCATTCGGCCCTTTTTCCGCACCACCGCCAACGTTTGAAAGCATCGTGGCGGACAAAACGGCTGAAATTAAAAGAGGTCTTCTCGCCGGAATAAAAGGCGAAAAAATTACCACCGTGGAGAAAAAAGAGGACGTAGATGTCGATAAAATCCTCGATCAAAGCGGTATCGCACTGGCCATTGCTGCGCTACTTTGCGCATTTATTGGCGGTATGCGTAAGGAAAATCGCTGGGGCATTCGCGGCGCGCTGGTTTTTGGCGGCGGGACGCTGGCTTTCCATACCTTGCTTTTTGGTATCGGCATCGTGTGCAGCATTTTGCTGATATTCCTGATTTTTTCCTTCCTGACCGGCGGTTCACTGGTTTAAGCAGCCTGAATAATGCCCGCCGGGTGTTCATCAGCGGGCATTATCGTCAGAACTTCTGTTTTTTCTCTTCCACTTTCACTCCTTGCGTCGGTAGGCCGGTGTCATAGTCACGTACCACCGGCGAATAGCCATCTTGTGGGCGTGGACGAAATGCCCCCATCCAGCGCGGCAGTGCATCTTTACGCCACGGACGCAGGCTCCATTGGTAACTGCGGAACGGATCGCGAATTTTGTCCATGTAATCCAATAAGGCGTCATGCATTTTGCTGCGAACGTCTGCAAAACGGATATCATCGATCAGGTTATGCATTTCATTTGGGTCATTACGGCGATCGTAAGTTCATCACTGGTGAAGAGGTTGAGTACCAGTTTAAAGTCATCCGTCACCCAGCAACGCACCGGAATAAAACCGCCAAAGCTGTCATGCTCAATCTCGTAGCGGTTAAATTCCACCATTACACCGCGTGGCTCTTTCACGGCAAGGATATTTTCCCCCGGCAGAATCTCTGGTTTTTCAATATCTGCCAGCGCCATCATTGTCGGCAGTAAATCGATATGACTGACTGGCGTATCGACCTGTCGCCGCTCCCCTTGCGGCGAACGGATGATCAGCGGAATACGGGTGATGTCGTCATACATCGCCGCTCCTTTACTGATCAGCTTATGTGCGCCCATCATTTCGCCGTGATCGGAAGTATAAATGACCCACGTATTTTCACGTTGCTCTGGCGTTAAGGCATTGATGACCCGTCCGATTTGGTCATCAACAAGTCATTACAGGCAAAATAGAGCGGATGGTGATAAAGCCCGTCATCACCGACTGGCGATGGCATCGCCTGCGCCCATAAGCGGTGATGTTCCGGTTTGTTCGCCAGGTCATCCTGAGCTTTCTCGCCCAGATCGTAGTAAAAATCAGCGTATTTCTCTAAATACTCCACCGGACAGGTGAACGGGTGATGCGGCTCATCATACGAAACCACCATCAGGAAGGGTTCCTCGGCGCGCGCGGGCTGTTGCAGAAAATCTACCGCCCGATTGCTGATGCGGTGCGCCCAGGTGAAGGTTTCGTCGATATGGTTCGCCTGTAAATCCTCAACGCTGTTTAGGCCATTGCGCCACAGGCTGATCTCTTTTTCCGTCAGTTCGCTAAGGTAGTTCGCCCCATCGAACCAGTAATCAGCGTCCCACTCCGGCGGACACTCGCCAGTGCCGAAATAGTCATGACCGTCGAGATGCCATTTGCCGATGTAACAGGTGTGATAGCCGGCATCCTTAAAGTAGCGCCCCATAGTGGAGATGTTTTTGCCTGGCGCGACGTTGTTGGTCCACGGGCCGGACTGGTTAGCGTAGATACCGGTAAATAGTCCGGCGCGTGCAGGCGTACAAACCGGTGAACAGGTGTAGGCGGAATTAAAGCGAATACCTTCCGCCGCCAGACTATCAATATTTTGCGTATTCAGCGGTTTACCGCTATAGCAACCGACCATATTGGTGGCCTGGGTTTCGGTCATGATGAACAGAAATTGGGGCGTTTCATAGGCTATCCTTCGCGTCGGGAGTAAAGGTTACGGCTGGGTCGTGACGATGCCGCCAGCTGTCAAAAATCAGGTAGACAATCACTACGGCGGCAATGAAATAACTGATCATCGCTAACCAGCGCGTACCGTAGCCGCCGAATTCAGCCAGCCCGGCATAGACGCCAATCATCGCGAACAGGATGCCAATTGACGCGATCTTGACGTTTCTCCACGGTTTCATGTCCACCGCAAACGCATCTTTGAAGGTGAACGGCGTGGCGCGCGGTTTGATAAAACCGATCACCAGCATCACGACCACGTTGATGCAGAACGTACAGGCCAGCACATAGAGGAAATGGAAGTCGAACTTCACCAGATAGTTGATGGTGATGTAGCTGATTATGCCAATCCCCATCGCCACTTTTGCCGCCAGCGCCGGGATGCGCGGGAAGAAAAAGCCCATAATGATGATGGTAACCAGCGGCACGTTGTAAATGCCGTTGAGCTGTTTCATCCAGCTATACAGCCCCTGCGGCGCGTTGGCGATCCACGGCGCGACCAGCACCGAAACGATAGCGATAAAGAAACCAATTTGCGCCCGACGGTGACCAGCTGCTGCGGCTCGGCATTCTGGTTAATGATGCGACGGTAAATACCCATACTGAATAACGTACTGGCGCTATTCAGAAAGCCGTTGAAGGTACTGATCACCGCACCAAATAACACCGCGCCGAAGAAACCCACCATTGGCACTGGCAGAACGTTATTGACCAGCGTCGGGTAGGCCATGTCGGCTTTCGGTAAATCCTGATACAGATGAAACGCAATCAACCCTGGCAGCACCAGTACCAGCGGGTCGAGCATTTTCAGCACCGCCGTTAACAGCGCCCCCTTTTGCCCTTCCGCCAGGCTTTTTGACGCAGCGTGCGTTGCACGATGCCCTGATTTGTACACCAGTAAAAGGTGTTCACCAGAATCAAACCGGTAAATGCCGCGCCAATCGGCAAGGGATCGGTCGGGCCACCGATTGAGTTTAATTTCTCGGCGTGAACGGTGGTGAGTTGCTCAATGCCCTGCATAAAGCTGCCCTTGCCCATCGCGATCAGGCCAAATACCGGCACCATCAACCCGCCGATAACCAGCCCAATACCGTTGATGGAGTCCGCCACTGCCATTGCGCGCAGTCCGCCGATCACCGCATACAAAATTCCCGCCAGACCAAGCAAAATTACCAGTAGCCAGATAGCCGCACCGTGAGAAATCTGTAGCGATTCCCCGACGTGAAACAGGCTGTTGAGCGCCAACGCGCCGGAGTAGAGAACAATCGGCAGAAAGCAGACGCCGGTGGCAATGAGGAAGCAGAAGTCGATGATAATACGCGTCGTTTTATCATAACGTTCCTCCAGAAAATCGGGGATGGTGGCAATGCCGCGCTTCAGATAGCGCGGTAAAAAGATTAGCGCGAGGAAGATCAGCGTCACCGCTGAAGTCACTTCCCAGCCCATCACCGACATGCCGCTTTTGTAGGCCTGCCCGGAAAGGCCGACCAGTTGTTCCGTGGAAAGGTTGGTTAGCATTAACGAAGCGGCAATAACCGGCGCTTTTAGTGAACGTCCGGCAAGAAAATAGCTTGTTGCGATCCGGTATCTGTTTTGCGGACCTTCCACCAGGTGATCACCGCCACCAGCAGCGTAAAACCGACAAAACTCAAGATTTGTAACGAATTCATCTCATAGCCCTTATTTATGTTTATGTCCCGGACGCATGAATATAGGGAGAGGTAAAATGCGTCGGGTCAGGCAGTCAGATTCTTAAAATACAAACGTCGTATCCCTGAACGGATTGTTTTCTGTTAAGTTCAGGTTGTGAGCATAATTCGCCGGAGGGATATTAAAATGAATGGAAAATTGCAAAGTTCAGATGTAAAAAACGAAACTCCGTACAATATTCCCTTATTGATTAACGAAAATGTGATCTCCAGCGGAATTTCTCTGATCTCGCTCTGGCATACCTACGCCGACGAGCATTACCGGGTGATCTGGCCGCGGGACAAGAAGAAACCGCTTATCGCCAACTCATGGGTTGCGGTGTATACCGTACAAGGATGTGGGAAAATTCTTTTAAAGAATGGCGAACAAATAACACTGCATGGCAACTGTATTATATTCTTAAAGCCAATGGATATTCACTCTTATCACTGTGAAGGTTTAGTCTGGGAACAGTACTGGATGGAATTTACCCCCACCAGCATGATGGATATTCCCGTTGGTCAGCAAAGCGTTATTTATAATGGCGAAATTTATAATCAGGAACTCACCGAAGTTGCTGAGTTAATAACTTCACCAGAAGCAATAAAAAATAATCTGGCAGTCGCTTTTCTGACGAAAATTATTTATCAGTGGATTTGTCTTATGTACGCAGATGGTAAAAAAGATCCACAACGGCGGCAAATTGAAAAATTAATTGCCACTTTACATGCCAGTCTGCAACAACGCTGGAGCGTAGCTGATATGGCTGCCACGATCCCCTGTAGCGAAGCCTGGTTGCGTCGTCTGTTTTTACGCTATACCGCAAGACGCCGAAAGAATATTACCTCGATGCGCGTCTGGATCTGGCGCTATCGCTATTAAAGCAACAAGGAAACTCGGTTGGCGAAGTCGCTGATACGCTCAACTTCTTCGACTCCTTTCATTTCAGCAAAGCCTTTAAACATAAATTTGGTTATGCGCCGTCAGCCGTGCTAAAGAATACGGACCAGCACCCAACGGATGCCAGTCCACACAATTAACGTAACTCTGGCCAGTACGCTTTGTTGGCCTCCAGCAACTCATCCAGAATAGCTTTGGCGACCGAGGCGCTCGGTACCGTTTTCGACAACGTAATCGCCTACCACAGGTGCTGATATGAACGCTGTTCCCAGGCGTCCACGACCAGTTTTTCCACCGCCACTTGCTGACTCATTAACCCTTTCTGAAACTGCGGGATATCGCCGACCACCAGTGGTTCAGGCCGTAGTAGCGCACGCGCATCTGTTTGCGATCTTGCAGCCCAACAATTTGCGCCATCCGGCTTTCAATACCGATTGGCATGTCACCAGATGTTGAGGATTTTCGCATTCGGGCGCAGACGACGCGTGGCTTCTGCGACAATTGCTGCCGGGTTGGAGTAGTTGAGCATCCAGGCGTTTGGTGAATATTTTTCCATATAATCCACCAGTTCCAGGACGCCGCCAATGGAACGCATGCCGTACGCTATTCCGCCGGGTCCGCAAGTTTCCTGACCAACAACACCGTGGCGCAGTGGGATTTTTTCATCCAGTTCGCGCATCGGGTACTTGCCGACGCGGATGTGCGCCATGACAAAATCAACGTCGCTGAATGCCACTTCAGGATCGGTGGTGTAACTAAACGCAATGTCCGGCGCTTTCTCTTTAAGGATGACTTTACAGGCTTCGGCAATCACTTCCTGCCGCGCACCATCGTTATCATAAAATTTCAGTGCACGAAGCGGGAAACGGTCCTGATTCGCCAGGAGCATCAACACGATGCCTGGCGTAAAGGTGCTTCCACCGCCTGCGACAACCACTGAGAATTTGGTCATTATACTGCCTCCGTAATGGCAACATTTTCTGCTGATTGATGAGAATTAATTAAGCTATCGAGCTGTTCACGCAGCTGGGATACATGCAGACCAATGATCACCTGAATGGCATCGCCACTACGGAAGACGCCGTGCGCTCCCAGCTTTTTAAAGACTTCGTCATCCAGCGTTTGTGACATGTCATGCAGTGCAATACGTAAACGCGTCGCGCAATTGTTAATGCTGGAGATATTGCCGACCCCGCCCAGGGCTTGCAGGATACCGGCAGCCTGATCCAGCTCTTTTTTTGGCTCTGCCGCGGTGGTTTGGCTCGCGAGGCTTTGTATTCGGCTTTTGAGTAGAGTTTCACTTCCGCATCTTCACGTCCCGGCGTGCACATGTTGAACTGCAGAATCAGTGTGCGGAAAACCACGAAGTACAGCAGGGTAAAGCACAACCCAATGGCGATTTGGGTCAGCATCATATCCGCGTGGTTGCTGAACATCGGGATCCAGTTTTGCGGTAAAACCTGGTCAATCAGACCTCCGCCCATGTTGCCCACCACACCAAAGAGATACATCACGGTCGACATTGAGGCCGCAAGCACAGCGTGTACCGCAAACAGCAACGGTGAAATGAACAGGAAGGTAAATTCCAGCGGTTCGGTAATTCCCACCAGCATGGCGGTTAAGGTTGCGGGAATCAGCAAGCCCGCCACTTTTACCCGATTTTCCGGTGCGGCAGTGAAGTACATCGCTAAAGAAATGCCCACGGCACCAAAGATTTTTGAGTTACCGTGCAGGGCAAAACCGCCTTCCGGGAACAACGATTTCAGCGGCTCGGCGCTCAGACTGAACTCTTGCAGATGCTGCGCCCAGTACATCTGAATGCCGCCTTCAACAGCTGCCGGACCAAAGATAAACGGTCCGTAGATGAAGTGGTGTAAACCGGTTGGGATCAGAATACGTTCGAGGAAGGTGTAAACCCACACCCCAAGCGCACCCGCCGAACGCAGGAACGCTTGCAGAGATTCAATCCCCATTTGTACTTTTGGCCAGCCGAGCAACGTCAGCCAGGCACAGGGATCATCACCAGGAAGGCGATAATCACCACATAAGACGTCCCTGGAAAATGCCGAGAAAAACCGGCAGTTTTTTATCGAACAGACGGTTATGCAGCGCCGTCACAATGCCGGAAATGATAATTGCGCCGATAATGCTGGTATCGAGGGTTTTAATCCCGGCCATCATTGTCAGACCGCTACCTGCCACCGCGTCCTGAGTGAAATCGACGCCGAAGTAGCTTCCCCAGGTCATTCCCATCGCGTTGATGAAATAGTTCCAGGTCAGGAAACTCACCATCACCGCCAGACAAGCACGCCCCTGCGCTTGCTTAGCAAGGCCAATGGGTAAACCGACAGCAAAAATCAGCGGCATATTACGGAACACCGTCCAACCGCCCTCTTCAATAATGTGTACGATTTGCGCGAATAAACTGTTCGGATCGGTCAGTGATTCCCCGACAAACATCGGGTTTTGCAGCAAGATGGCAAGACCCACCACAATCCCGGCGAAGGGAAACAGCAGCACTGGCGTGAACATCGCGCCGCCAAAGCGTTGAATTTGACTGAGCATTTCCACATCCTCTTTTCTCAATTCTGTAAGTAGGAAGCCTGATTGGTTATGCGGCAGGCCTGGAGCGAGGATAGGAAGATGCGATCGGCAGAACATGACGACCCAATGGGATTCGTGATCGCTTTCATGCTTTTCGTTGGGCGGTAGAGATCTACGTTTTCGCGAAAGTAGACATCTGTGAGCACAGGTACACAGCATCGAACACATCTTTAAAAAAAAGATGTTTTTTCAATCGATTAAGCAGAACTTGTGGGCGCATTACCCGTGCTTGCAGGCAAAAAAGAGATCTAGAGATGATCTACAAAAGCATTGCGGAGCGGTTAAGAATTCGACTTAATTCTGCAGATTTCACGCTAAATAGCCTTCTTCCCGGTGAAAAAAAGTTGGCGGAAGAATTTGCGGTATCGCGGATGACCATCCGTAAAGCCATTGACCTGCTGGTAGCGTGGGGATTGGTGGTCCGCCGCCACGGCAGCGGCACTTACCTGGTGCGCAAAGATGTACTGCATCAAACCGCCAGCCTGACCGGCTGGTGGAGGTGTTAAAACGGCAGGGAAAAACGGTCACCAGCCAGGTGCTGATTTTTGAAATCATGCCTGCGCCTCCGGTCATTGCCAGCCAGTTACGGATTCAAATCAACGAGCAGATCTACTTCTCCCGTCGCGTTCGTTTTGTGGAAGGGAAACCGCTGATGCTGGAAGACAGCTATATGCCGGTAAAACTGTTCCGTAATCTTTCGCTGCAACATCTGGAAGGTCGAAGTTTGAATATATTGAACAAGAGTGCGGGATTTTGATTGGCGGTAATTATGAAAGCCTGACGCCAGTGCTCGCCGATAGACTGCTGGCGCGGCAAATGAAGGTAGCGGAACACACGCCACTGCTGCGGATCACCTCGTTGTCATATAGCGAGAGCGGGGAGTTTTTGAATTATTCAGTGATGTTCAGAAATGCCAGCGAATACCAGGTGGAGTACCATTTACGGCGACTCCACCCGGAAAAGAGTTAACCGATACTCCAGAAGAGCACCGCCAGTAATTGGGGGTGATAATGCGCAGGAACATCACTAACGGATAGACAGTGGCGTAAGAGAGCGCCGCCGCACCGCTGGTTGGATGAAGATTATTAGCAACGCCAGCGCCGGAGGATCGGTCATGGAACCTGCCAGCATCCCGCACATGGTCAGGTAATTCATTTTGGCTAACATCCGCGCCAGAATGCCAACAGTAATCAGCGGAACGGCGGTGATCAGGGCACCATAACCAATCCAGCTTAGCCCTTCGCCATTGACCAGGGTATTCACAAAATCCCCACCAGATTTCAGACCAACGACCGAGAGGAACAGCACGATCCCCAGCTCCCGCAGCGCGAGGTTGGCACTTGGCGGCATAAACCAGTACAGCTTGCCGATACTGCCGATACGCCCGAGGATCAACGCCATAATCAGCGGACCGCCCGCCAGCCCCAGTTTCAACGCGGCCGGGAACCCAGGCACAAAGACGGGAATAGAACCTAACAATACGCCAAGCCCGATGCCAATAAACACTGGCAGCATCTGAACCTGTTGCAGTTTTTGCTGCGCATTCCCCAGCACATTGGCAACGGCATCAATTGCGGACGGACGCCCCACCAGATTGAGGATATCGCCGAACTGCAGGCTGATATCGCCACTGGCGACCAGTTCGACCCCGGCACGGTTCAGGCGCGAGATAACAACGTCATAGCGTTCTTTAAAGTGCAGGTCGCGAATACGTTTTCCGAGCACGTTTTCATTGGTGACCACCACACGCTCGACGCGCAAATCAGTGCCTTTCGTGGACAGCGAAGTATCGACCTCCTGACCAATCACCAGTTGCGCATTATGTAAATCCGCTGGCTGACCCACCAGATGCAGCAAATCGCCCAGTTGAATAATGGTATCTGGCGAAGGAACTTTTAGGGTTTCTTCGCGTTTCAGACGCGAGCAGATAATTTTGTCGCCGTTGAGAATCGGTACATCTTTAATGGCTAAATCATGCAGGTTAGGGTTCTCAACGCGAATATTGATAGTCTTGATCAGCGCGCCGCCATTGGTGCGTGAAGACTCGTGCTGCTGAGCTTCTGTCTCGACATTGACGCGGAAAATAACCCGCAACATCCACATGGTGAACAAAATCCCGCAAATGCCGAATGGATACGCCATCGCGTAACTCATCCCCATCTGATCGACCATTTCCATTGGTGTACCCAGGTCGCGCAAAATCTGCTGCCCTGCCCCCAGCGCTGGCGTATTGGTAACCGCACCGGAGAAAATCCCCAGCACTACCGGCAGTGGAATATCAAACAGTTTATGCAGGATGGCGGTAACCAGACCACCGATGATGACGATCAGAACAGCAAACAGGTTGAGGCGTAATCCGGAGACGCGCAATGAGGCAAAGAAGCCCGGCCCTACCTGAATCCCGATAGTATAAACGAACAGGATCAGGCCAAATTCCTGAATAACATGCAGCATATCGCTACTTAATGTCATCCCCGCCTGAGAAACAAAATGGCCGACGATGATCCCACCAAACAGCACGCCGCCAATACCTAATCCTATGCCGCGAAATTTGACATTGCCGATAAACAAACCGACGACTGCCACCAAAGCCAGAATACTGACCGTTAATGCTATATCACTCATCGTCCATTTCTCTTGAGATAACATTTTTAATTGCTACGGATTATGGCTGAATCGGTGAAGCAGATTTGCCTTATAGCGCACATTATCACGGGAAAGAACGTGCCGAAATATCTTAAACAGGCGAAATTTAACGCATTGTTGAAGAAGAAAGACAAAAAAAGCCCCACCAGAATGGCGGGGCAAAGAGAATAGCTAGTTAGCTATTTAACGCGGGACGTTCGCTGATAGCGATACGCTGCGCTGCGATGGGTTCAGGCTCATTACGAATTAAATCAATATGCAGTAAACCGTTTACGAAGGTTGCGCCAGAGACTTCCATATTTTCAGCCAGCGTAAAGCTCAGGCTAAATGGCTGATTCATAAGCTTGATGCAGCCATTTTTTCTCTTCTTTTGGCTGCTCCGGCGTGCCTTTTACGCTCAGGCGCGTACCTTCCAGTTGAATCTCTAAATCTTCCTGACGGAAACCTGCCAGCGCAAGGGTAATGCGGTAGTGGTTATCGTCGCTTTTCTCAATGTTGTACGGCGGGAAGCTCTGGCTTTCACCGGCGTTTTGCAGTGCGTTGGCCAGTTTGTCAAAACCGATCCATTGACGCATCAGTGGGGATAAATCGAAGTTACGCATAGTCATTTCTCCTTCTAAGAAGCGAGTAAGTACCTGCAAATCCGAAGATTCGCATATGCTCCCTGACGGCGAGCATGGAGATGTCAGGCCGCGCCAGGCGGCCTTAAGGAATTAGTTGATTTCGATACGGCGCGGTTTTTTCGCTTCCGGAATCACGCGTTCGAGATCGATATACAGCAAACCATTTACCAGGTTAGCGCCACGAACATGAATGTTCTCAGCTAACTGGAATTTGCGTTCAAAGTTGCGTTCAGCGATGCCCTGGTACAGATAGGTGCGCTCTTTTTGTTCGTCGGCGTGAGCACCTTTCACCACCAGCAGATTATCCTGGGCGGTAATTTCCAGTTCGCTCTCAGCAAAACCAGCCACAGCGATAGCAATGCGGTAATGGTTTTCGTCTACCAGTTCAACGTTATACGGAGGGTAGCCGCCATTACTCTGGCTCTGGTTGTTTTCTAAGTGGTTAAACAAAACGGTCAAATCCAATAGCAGAACGGTAAAGCGGGGATAAATCAAAGTTACGCATAATCAATAGCTCCTGAAATCAGCGAGAATGTAAGACCTTCCACAATGGACAGGTCAGGTAGCCAGAACACCCATCAGGCGCGTCCTCATCGGCTACGATGTAAAAATGGGTCTGGAAATGAACTTTTCAAGCCTTATCAGCGGACTTTTTTTGCAGTTTATGGTCTATTGCATAGACTGAGGGGGCAGCACGAAACGTTAAAGTGCGATAGCCGCCACAGTGCGACGTAATGATGATGTTATTTTCAGCAAGGGATCGCTATAACTCATCAGGCCAACACCCACGATCAACAGATGAATTTATTATGATAAGAAATGTGTTGTTAGCGTTCATGATATGCAGCGGAATGACATTACTCGGAGGATGCTCCAGCGTGATGTCCCATACCGGAGGGAAAGAAGGAACGTATCCCGCACCCGCGCCAGCGCAACCATGATTGGCGACGATGAAACCAACTGGGGCACTAAGTCGCTGGCGATTCTCGATATGCCGTTTACCGCTGTGATGGACACGCTTTTACTGCCGTGGGATGTGTTCCGCAAAGACAGCTCGGTGCGCTCGCGCGTTGAAAAAAGCGAAGCCAACGCGCAAGCCACCAATGCGGTTATTCCACCGGCCAGAATGCCTGATAACTGATTTAGCGATCAGTTTCGGTGATCCACAGCTGGCCGCCTTCCATCCACGCCAGCCACTGACCATCCGGCGAGAAGACCACGGCGTCCGCAGAAGGTGGATTGGCGTGGTTTTCGGTTAAATACTCAACCTCGCCGCTTTGCGCATGGGCACAAGCAATTCGATTATCCAGCACAAAGCCCAACCATTCTCCTGACGGATGCCAGTTAAATGCAGACTGAATATCCGTTTTGTTATGGGTTAACTGGCGCGGCTCGCCGCCCTGTGGCGAGATAAGCCACAGTTGCACAATGCCGTTATCATCACGCATTAAAAACGCGATTTGCGTACCTGCGGATTACAGCGCACCCAGTGGCGCGGGACGTTGACTAACCCCGGATAAGCCGATGGTGGGTAAAGGTTAAACGTCGCTGCACGACGCCGCGCGGTGGCGCGGGCAGGGTGGTTTCCGTTCCACTTAACGGCGCATCACCTGCCGCTTTCCAGCCAGCTTCATCTTGCGGTAACTCAACGATAAACAGCTCCGGCACTTTCTCGCCCTTTGGCGAAAGTGTGTCGCCAATAAACGCCAGCGCGTGATTTCCTACCCATCCTTCTTCATAAGCACGATTGATTTCATCACTGCCAGGCTGCGGTGTGGGCGTGGTTTTGCTCACCAGTACGCACCAGTGGCTACCGCTGTATTCACGCGGATGCTGCTTTTGTACGTTGACCGGGCCAAACGGTGCGGCAACACCGACGTTTCGCAAATCCAGCGCCGGATCGAGTTCATGCATTACATGGTCGTTATAGGTAAAGCTCACCCTTTCTCCGTTCGGGCTAAAGACATGCACATGGCTGCCGCCGCGCAGCGCTCCTGGCGTATACGGCGCGGTAATATCCATTGCATCGAGATTGCTCACCTTGCCGCCTTCAGCAATGACTCCGCGTCGATGATGGAAGTCGTAATGCCATGTTTCATCAGGATTTTCCGGGCCATGGATGAAAACATATTTCTCTGACTTCGGATGAACGGTCACCACGCCGACGTGTGCGCCCTGTGACGCGCGATAGATAACCTCGACCTCGCCGGTATGGATATTCACACGCTCAATGGTCTCGCCGGTAAACGACGCCCCAGAAGGACGCACGTCAAATACCAGCCACTGGCTGTCGGGCGTCCAGGTATTGGTATTGGTGAGCAGGTGATTACGGGGAGCAAAGGTTATCTGTTTCATGGCGCGGTCCTGATACAAAACGGGTCCCGCCATCATACTTCACAAGGACTTCACTTTCAGACAATAGTCTTTTGCCATCGTGATGAATGTGAGTGAAAAGATGGAACATTTCGACGTGGCGATTATTGGCCTCGGCCCGGCAGGATCGGCGTTGGCGCGAAAATTAGCAGGCAAAATGCAGGTGATCGCGCTGGATAAAAAGCACCAGTGTGGTACTGAAGGTTTCAGCAAACCTTGCGGCGGTCTGCTGGCACCGGACGCGCAGCGATCTTTTATTCGCGATGGACTGACGCTTCCTGTCGATGTGATCGCCAATCCACAGATTTTCAGCGTCAAAACTGTCGACGTCGCCGCATGCTCACGCGTAACTACCAGCGAAGCTATATCAATATTAATCGCCATGCTTTCGACTTGTGGATGAAATCGCTGATCCCCGCCAGCGTTGAGGTTTATCACGATACCTGTGCCGAAAAATCTGGCGTGAGGATGATAAATGGCATGTCATTTTTCGTGCAGACGGCTGGGAGCAACATATTACTGCCCGCTATCTGGTCGGTGCCGATGGCGCAAACTCGATGGTGCGGCGACATCTCTACCCGGATCATCAAATCCGTAAATATGTCGCTATCCAGCAGTGGTTCGCAGAGAAACATCCGGTGCCGTTCTACTCCTGCATCTTTGATAATTCGATAACTAACTGTTATTCATGGAGTATCAGCAAAGACGGTTATTTTATCTTTGGCGGTGCTTATCCAATGAAAGACGGTCAGACGCGTTTCACGACGCTGAAAGAGAAAATGAGCGCCTTTCAGTTCCAGTTTGGTAAGGCGGTGAAAAGCGAAAAATGCACGGTGCTGTTTCCCTCACGCTGGCAGGATTTTGTCTGCGGTAAGGACAACGCCTTTCTGATTGGCGAAGCGGCAGGATTTATCAGCGCCAGTTCGCTGGAGGGGATTAGCTATGCGCTGGATAGCGCAGACATTCTGCGTTCGGTGTTACTGAAGCAGCCAGAGAAGCTCAATACCGCTTACTGGCGCGCCACCCGCAAACTGCGTTTAAAACTCTTCGGCAAGATAGTAAAAAGCCGATGCCTGACCGCACCGGCTTTAAGAAAGTGGATTATGCGCAGTGGTATGGCGCATATTCCACAGTTGAAAGATTAGCCAACGCGCTTCACATCGCCCACCAGCAGGATGTAAGAGAGCGCGCCAATCAACGCGACGGCGGAGATATAAACCAGTGCAGGTGCGAAACCGTAACCCTGCGCCAGGTACCCCACCACCAGCGGAACGGTGATGCCGCCCAGACCACCGGCGAAGTTAAACACGCCGCCGGTTAAACCAATCAGGCGCATCGGTGCCAGAGAAGAGACCAGCGACCAGGTAATCGAAGCAAAACCGTTGCCGAAGAATGCCAGCGCCATCAGGCACATAATCATCATCGGATCGTTGGTGTAGTTAGCGCCCATAATGCAGGTGGAGATCAGCAAGCCGCAGATAATCGGCGTTTTACGCGCAAAGCCCAGTGAAAAGCCTTACGTACCAGCAGATCCGCGACCCAGCCAGAGAGCAGGACGCCGACAAACGCCGCGAGGAATGGCACCGTGGTCATAAAGCCTGCTTTCAGCGCCGTGATTCCTTTTTCCTGGGTTAAATAGTTCGGGAACCAGGTTAAGAAAAACCACAGTGTAGAAGCCACCGCAAATTGCCCAAGATAAACGCCGATCAGTTTACGATGGAACACCAGTTCCAGTCTTTGGCTGTTAACGGCTGACGCGCCTCTTTCTTCACCGGCGCATCACCATCCACCAGACCGCCGCCATCACGAATGTAATCCAGTTCAGCTTTGCTGATACCTTTGGTCAGGCGCGGCGGCTGATAAACCTTAAACCAAATCAGCGACCAGATAATGCCGATACCACCAGTGACAATGAACACCCAGTGCCAGCTCAACATCTCCTGAATCCAGATCAGCAGCGGAGTCAAAAACGCCAGACCGACAAACTGACCAGACGTATAAAAACCAACGGCGGAAGCGCGTTCATGTTCCGGGAACCAGCTGGTCACCATCCGGTTATTGGTCGGGAAAGCGGGCGCTTCGAAAATACCGGTTATCGCACGCAGACCAATTAATGACATTAATCCCGTGGCAAAGCCCTGGAATAAAGTCGCCACTGACCAACCAAATATCGCAATAAAATAAGTCACGCGAGAACCTACGCGATCTAAAAACCAACCGCCGGGGATCTGGCATAGCGTATAAAGCCAGGCGAAGGCCGAAAATACATAGCCCATTTCCGCTTTCGTAATGCCGAACTCTTCCTGAATATGGGCGGAAGCCACGGCCAGGTTAGCGCGGTCAACATAACAAATGACCACCGTAATAAAGATCATCACCAGCGTCAGATAACGCCGACGCCCCGGCTTTGCTGCATTAACGGGAATATCCATAGCGAGCTTTCTCCAGATTTTGGGCATAGCGAAGCCGCTCACCATGCCCTGTAATTTACAGAGGGTTATATTTTTGTATTGCTGTTTTAGTGCCCGATGAGGGGCTTACGTGGCAGGAATTACCACTCTGCTACGCTGTTATCTTCATGACGCCAGAGCGGATTACGCCAGTCCGGGGCATTTTTACTGAACTCAATAACTTTAGCTTCGTCGATTTCCACACCTAAGCCCGGTTTCGTTAACGGTTTAAAGAAGCCGCCAACCATACTGAAGTCTTCTTTGTTTTTCACAAAGTCGAGTAACTCCGCGCCTTTGTTGTAATGAATGCCCATACTTTGTTCCTGAAGTACCGCGTTATAGGAAACAAAGTCGATATGCAGGCAAGCCGCCAGTGCAATCGGTCCGAGCGGACAGTGCGGCGCAAGGGTCACATCATAGGCTTCTGCCATTCCAGCAATTTTGTAGCATTCGGTAATACCGCCTGCATGGGAGAGATCCGGTTGCAGAATCGAAATACCGCCTGCCTCCAGCACGCGTTTAAAATCGAAACGTGAGAACATGCGCTCACCCGCCGCCAGTGGAATATGCGTTTGTGCCGCCAATTTCGGGTAGTATTCGGCTTGTTCCGCCAGCACCGGCTCTTCAATAAACAGCGGGCGATACGGCTCCAGTTCTTTAATCAGCACTTTCGCCATTGGCGCGCTGACGCGACCGTGGAAATCAAGACCAAACTCAATCTGATTGCCAAAAGCTTCACGAATTTGTGCCACGGTGTTGACTGCCGCATCTACCGCGCGGGAGTTATCAATTAGCCCCAGTTCTTCACAACCGTTCAGTTTGAAGGTATCGAAGCCGATTTCGCGCAGGGTTTTAATGCCGTCGATAACATCCGCCGGACGATCGCCGCCGACCCAACTGTAGGCTTTAATTTTGTCGCGAACCAGGCCGCCCATCAGTTGCCAGACCGGCGCATTCAGCACTTTGCCTTTGATATCCCATAACGCCTGGTCGATCCCGGCAATGGCGCTCATCAGGATTGGACCGCCACGATAAAATCCGGCGCGATACATCACTTGCCATAAGTCATTGATGCGCGAAGGATCCTGACCAATCAAATAGTCACCCAGCTCGTGAACTGCCGCTTCCACCGTACGGGCGCGGCCTCAATCACGGCTCGCCCCAACCGACCACGCCTCATCGGTTTCAATTTTCAGGAACATCCAGCGGGGAGGTAAACGATACGTGGTAATTTTGGTGATTTTCATTGCACTGCCTCTCGATACGCCTTAACAAATGCTGCTGCCTGCTGCGCGGTGCGTTCTACGGACTGCCCGGCGCGATAGAGATCGCTGCCTAAGCCCGCCCCAGCACAACCTGCGTCTATCCACTGCGCCAGGTTTTCTGGCGTCACGCCGCCAACGGCAAAGACTGCGATGTCCGATGGCAATACCGCTTTTAACGCTTTGATGTATTGCGGACCAAAAGCCGATGACGGAAATATTTTCAGCGCCTGCGCGCCCGCTTCGAGCGCGGTAAAGGCTTCGGTCGCCGTCGCGCAGCCGGGGCAGACGGTCATGCCGTAGCCCACCGCACGGCGGATCACTTCACTATGGATATTGGGCGTAACGATGAGCTGACAGCCCATCCTGGCGAGCGCATCGACCTGTTCAGGTTTCAGTACCGTACCTGCGCCAATCAACGCCTTGTCGCCATACGCATCAACGATGGCGGGAATGCTTTGCTCCCATTGTGGGGAATTCAGCGGGATTTCAACCGCGTCGAACCCGGCGTCAATCACCGCGCCAACATGCGCCAGCGCCTCGTCGGGCTTAATGCCGCGCAAAATGGCGATCAGCGGAAGTTTAGTTTGCCACTGCATGAGCGATGCTCCTTATACCAGCCTGAAATGCCGTGTCGCCCGCCACCGCCGTCACGTCGCAACCCATCGCCTGAAAGGCTTGCTGGTAGCGCGCGGTCAGCGATGTTCCGGCGACAAGGGTGATGGCGTGTTGATGGGTCACATAGTCGCGCATACTGGCAACCTCTGCGCCAATCAACAAACCAGAGAGAAATTCGCTGACCTGTTCGCGGGGAAGTGTTCCCAGCACATGCGAGGCGCGAACTTCAAAAAGCTGCGGCAATATGGCGGGCGCATTAAGGCCGCGCTCAAGGCCAGCCGCGAAGGCATCGGCAGAGTTTTCCTGCGGCGGCAAACCTGCGCCAATCAATGAGTGATTTAACAGTAAATGATGTAATTCACCGGTCATCACGGTGCGAAAATCGTTGATTTGCTGGCTATCGGCCTGCACCCATTTGCAATGCGTACCGGGCATAACATAAAGAGAGGAAGGAGCCAGAGCTCGCGCGCCGATCAATTGTGTTTCTTCGCCGCGCATCACATTGTGGTTATCGTCATGAGAGACGCATAATCCGGGAATAATCCAGATATTGTCGCCAACAGACGTTAATTGTTCGCCAATAGACGAAAACGGGCAGGAACAGATAAATACGGAGCAACTTCCAGCCGACATTGCTGCCGACCATTCCTGCCATCACCACTGGCGTATTTTCTTCACGCCAGTCGGTCGTGACTTCTGCTAACACCGCAGCCGGAGATTTTCCGTTCAGGCGCGTGACGCCTGCTTCTGATTGCCTGCTCTCCAGGCAGTGGTCGCCCTGATAAAGCCAGGCGCGCAGATTGGTCGATCCCCAGTCAATTGCGATGTAGCGAGCTGTCATGTGATTTCCTTTAACCTTCGTGTCGAGCTGGCGATCATGGTAAGCGCCGCCTGCTCTGCCGCATCGCCGTCCTGATGCCGTATTGCATCGAACAGCGCCTTATGTTCCTGGAGCGTTTGCGGCATGTTGGCCTCATCGCCCATCCAGGTTCGTTCAAAAACCGCCCGCTGCAACGAACTGATCGCAATGCTAAGTTGCTGTAACACCGGGTTATGTACCGACTGCAGCACCGCCTCGTGGTAGCGAATATCCGCTTCGTTAAACGCTTCGCGGTCCTGATTGTTGGCAATCATCTCGTTCAGCGCCGATTCAATCTGCGCCAGATCGCTGGAAGTCGCGCGCTCTGCTGCCCAACGGGCAATCGCCGGTTCCACCAGATTTCGCACTTCGCTCATGGCACTGATAAGCCGTGGGTCGTAGTCGTTTTTCCAACACCCATTGCAGTACGTCAGTGTCGAGGTAATTCCACTGGTTACGCGGTGCCACAAACGCCCCGCGATAACGTTTCATTTCAATCAGCCGCTTCGCCATCAGCGAACGGAACACCTCACGGATGATGTTGCGCGAGGTTGCAAACTCTTCACAGAGCTCCGCCTCAGCCGGAAGTGGCGAGCCAGGTACGTATTTGCCGTGAACGATCTGTTTACCCAGCGTAATGACAATGCGATCGGTTTTATTGAGAGTCATGGAGAGTCCTTGTGCTCTGTATGTTCTTCTCTACTTTACCCCGATCGATGCATAACGCGGCAACTTTGTAGTACCAGCGTGATGACGTTCGCGTTTGCCGTGTGCGTAATGTAGTACAAACTTATATTGTTGTACTACAATTTAGATCACAAAAAGAACAATGCATAAAAAAATGACATGCGTCGGGCAGAAATCTGAAAAGGGATATCAGGCGCTAAACAGGAGGGAAAGAAGAGTATGCTTTCAACGGCTTAGCTACTCGTTTAAAGGATTAATCATGAAGTTGAATTTTAAGGGATTTTTTAAGGCTGCCGGTTTATTCCCACTGGCGCTGATGCTTTCAGGCTGTATCTCGTATGCTCTGGTTTCCCATACCGCAAAGGGTAGTTCAGGAAAGTATCAATCGCAGTCAGACACCATCACTGGGCTATCGCAGGCAAAAGATAGTAATGGAACAAAAGGCTATGTTTTTGTAGGGGAATCGCTGGATTACCTTATCACTGATGGTGCCGATGACATCGTTAAAATGCTCAATGATCCAGCACTTAACCGGCACAATATTCAGGTTGCCGATGACGCAAGATTTGTTTTAAATGCGGGGAAAAAGAAATTTACCGGCACAATATCGCTTTACTACTACTGGAATAACGAAGAAGAAAAGGCACTGGCAACGCATTATGGTTTTGCCTGTGGTGTTCAACACTGTACCAGGTCACTGGAAAACCTAAAAGGCACAATCCATGAGAAAAATAAAAACATGGATTACTCAAAGGTGATGGCGTTCTACCATCCATTTAAAGTGCGATTTTATGAATACTATTCACCCAGAGGCATTCCGGATGGTGTTTCCGCAGCATTACTGCCAGTGACTGTTACGCTGGACATCATTACTGCACCGCTGCAATTTCTGGTTGTATATGCAGTAAACCAATAATCAGTAAGCGGCAAACGCGTTTATGCTGTTTGCCCGTCCACTGATTAATTCAGCACATACTTCTCAATAGCAAACGCCACGCCATCTTCAAGGTTGGATTTGGTGACAAAGTTCGCCACTTCTTTCACCGAAGGAATAGCGTTATCCATCGCCACACCGACGCCTGCATATTCAATCATTGCGATGTCGTTTTCCTGATCGCCAATCGCCATGATTTCTTCCGGTTTAATACCTAACACGTCGGCCAGTGATTTCACACCCGTACCCTTGTTAACGCGTTTATCGAGGATTTCGAGGAAGTACGGCGCACTTTTCAGCACGGTATATTTCTCTTTCACTTCCTGCGGAATACGCGCAATAGCCTGGTCGAGGATGGCGGGTTCATCAATCATCATCACTTTCAGGAACTGGGTATTGGGGTCCATTTTCTCCGCTTCGCAGAACACCAGCGGAATGGTGGCAACGAAGGATTCATGCACCGTGTAGTAGCTGATATCGCGATTTGCTGTATACAGCGTGGTGCGGTCCAGGGCGTGGAAATGAGAACCGACTTCGCGAGAGAGTTTTTCCAGGAAACGATAGTCGTCATAGCTGAGAGCAGTTTGCGCCACGGTGCTACCATCAGCGGCCTTCTGTACCAGCGCGCCGTTATAAGTAATGCAGTAGTCGCCCGGCTGTTCCATATGCAGCTCTTTCAGGTAGTTGTGCACACCTGCATACGGGCGACCCGTCGTTAGCACGACATTCACGCCACGGGCGCGAGCTGCGGCAATCGCATTTTTAACGGCGGGTGAAATGGTGTGATCGGGCAGCAGAAGGGTGCCATCCATATCGATAGCAATGAGTTTGATAGCCATGAGTTCCCCAGGTAGATTAGTTCCTGACCCATGCTAACGCGATTCCGCTCAAAAATCAGTACAACACCCGAGGGAAAAGGGGGATGCAACGCGGGTTGCATGCTCCCCATTTGCTTAGCGGAAGAGTTTCCCTTTCAGCAGTTCCATGCCTGCGGAAAGCAGATCGTTATTGGCTTGTGGAGACACTTCACCTTGCGGTGAGAGCGCATCAATAATCTTCGGCAATTGTTCTGCAGTAAACTGGAAGCTGTACTGGTATCCACGCCAAGTTTTGTCCAAGATCGGACACCGCATTTGTGCGAGCGC
>ENA-OQER01000198-OQER01000198.1-human-gut-metagenome-genome-assembly--contig:-NODE-198-length-33688-cov-5.447841_pt1 | contig 33688 bp, 47 predicted proteins | sample MGYA00242797_ERZ504639 | MGnify/ENA primary metagenome ERZ504639 (study PRJEB26092, sample SAMD00036306) | human gut metagenome | host: Homo sapiens | study: EMG produced TPA metagenomics assembly of... | reverse complement strand
GCCGCCCTCGCGCTGCAGGTAGCACACGGTAGCCGGGTCGATAGAGCGCAGCGGGTTCCCATTATCAGCGCTCAAGACGGCGTGAGGCCCATCGTGGTGTCGCGGCACACGCCGTCCTCGATGGCGGCAAGCGAGGCGCCGTTGCCCAAATGGCACGAGAGCAGGCGGTGGCAGCGCGAGCCAGGATCTCCTTAGCCATCATCACTCGTAGCGGTGGCTCGTACCGTGGGCACCGTACTTGCGCACGTGGTACTTGTCGCACACGTCCTTGGGCAGGGCGTAGGTGTAGGCAACCTCGGGCATGGTCATGTGAAACGAGGTATCGAAGACGGCCACGTTGGGCAGCTCCGGATACTTCTCACGGCAATACTCAATCGCCGCGGCCTCGCCGTAGTTGTGCAGCGGAGCAAGCGGTGCCACCTCGAGAATCTTGGCCATAACCTCGTCGTCAACGACTGCGGAATCATCAAAGTGCCAGCCGCCCTGAACGATGCGATGCCCAATGCCATCGATCGCAAAGTCGGTCTTCTCGAGCTCCTCAAGCACGCGAGCGATAGCAGAGCGATGATCGGGGAAGGGAACCTCCTCGGTCTGCTTGGCGCCACCGTTCTCGGAGTGGCCAAAGATGCCCATGTCCGATCCGATACGCTCGCAGTTGCCCTTGGCGAAAACCTCGCGGGTATCGGTATCCAAAAGCTGATATTTAAGGCTTGAGCTGCGGCGTTGACAACAAGTACGTTCATGAGACTCCTTTGCAGTGCAATACGGTCGACGCAGACCCCTTAAGGCGGCCGCATTTTAATAAGAAGTTATCATATCTTGATAAATAGCTATCAGAATGTCGCCCGACGAGCGCAAAAGAGGGGCTGAACGGCACTTGGTCGTCCAGCCCCCTCCCCTCTTGCAATTACTTGCCGCTGACGATGCGCTCGACGTCGGAAGCATCATGAACTCCTCATCCGTGGGGATGACGAAGATCTTAACCTTGGAATCCTTGGCGGACAGGCACCAAGCGCCGTCACCGCGCAGGGCGTTGCGGGCATGGTCCATCTTGACGCCCATAAAGGCCAGACGGTCGGCCACGCCAGCGCGAACGGCCGGAGCGTGCTCGCCGATGCCGGCGGTAAAGACCAGGGTGTCCATGCCGCACATGGAGGTGGCCATCTCGGCGCTTGGCGGCAATCTTGTAGACGAACATGTCAAAGGCGAGCTGAGCCTCGGGGTCGCCAGCGGCGGCGAGCTCCTCGACGTTGCGGCAGTCGTTGGTCTTGCCACCGGTCACAGCCAAAAGGCCGGACTTCTTGTTCATCATCTCGTCGACCTCATCGAAGGTGTAGCCGCCTTCGCGCTGCAGGTAGCACACGGTAGCCGGGTCGATGGAGCCGCAGCGGGTGCCCATCATGACGCCGTCGAGCGGGGTGAGGCCCATAGTGGTATCCATGCACTTGCCGTCCTCGATGGCGCACAGGGAGGCACCGGAACCGATGTGGCACACAACGACCTTGCGGGCCTCGCCGTTGGTCATCTCGGCGACCTTCTTGGAGATGTAACGGTAGCTGGTGCCGTGAGCGCCGTACTTACGGATGTGCAGCTTGTCGCAAACATCCTTAGGAAGGGCGTAGGTCTTGGCGACCTCGGGCATATTGAAGTGGAAAGCGGTGTCGTAGACCGTGACGTTGGGCAGATCGGGATACTGCTCCAGGCAGTACTCGATAACGTTGGCCTCGGGGTTGTTGTGCAGCGGAGCGAGCGGGGCAACCTCGCGGATCTTGGCAAGAACGTCCTCGTCGACGAGGGAGGAATCGCCAAAGTACCAACCGCCCTGAACGATACGGTGGCCGATGCCCTCGATCTTGACGCCGTTGGCCTCGAGGTCCTTCAGGACGACCTCGATGGCGACCTTGTGATCGGGGAACTCGATGTTCTCGGTCACCTTCTTGGAGCCGTTGGCAGCATGGGTGAAGGTACCGCCGGTAAAGCAGACGCGCTCGCAGGAGCCCTTTGCGGACACCTTGTGGGACTTGGTATCGATGACCTGATACTTAAGGGTCGAAGATCCTGCGTTGACGACCAGAACGTTCATGTGTCTCCCTACTAACAGGCGGTGTGGCGCCGCCAGGTTACATACGCTTCAATAATAAACCCAAACGCCCTCGCGCTCGGTTTATTGCGTTGATATATAAGTTATCGGTGCCTAAATACTCATGGCCTTTGACTTGTAAGACGAAATAGCGCGGGGACATACACCAAAGAAGATATCCCGAGCGCAACAAGCAATACGACTCGAATGCCCGCAACGCTACTCAGCACAGCGTTGAGCAGATAGAAAAGAACAGCACCCACCGCCACCATCTGGCTTTGAACCGAAATCAGTGAACAGCGCATTGATGAATCGGAAGCATTTTGGAAAACTGAGTATTTGATTGGAGCAAATAACGAGTACGCAACCGTCTGCAGCACATAGAACACGGGCAGCAAATTAGCCGGAGTAAGGGGAATCAAAAACAAAGCTGTCAATACTAAGCGAATGATGCCGCAAATACGCGCAAAACGGCTCTTGTCGACATGAGCAATCACACTGGGCACAATAAGCCCCATGGAGGCCGAGGCAAGGAGCTGGACCGCAATGGTCACACCCGAAGCGACGGCATTCATTCCGCGACCCGCAAGCAGCAGTGAGAAAAAGTCTTCCAGGGCGACAAAAGCAAATGCCTGAGAACAGTCCATGATGAACGCTGAACGAAGAATGCCATTACCCGCAATAGCGGCACCGATCATCTTCGGGCTAATTCCACGCTCAGGTGTCCCCGCAGTGCCCCCTCTTCGCATCTCAGGAATGCAGACAACGACAACCAACGTCAACACCATGACGATGATATCGACCGAAAGCCCAATGAGATACGCGCCAGCAGACGAAATGAAACCGCCCACGCAAGCGGAGATGGCATAAGAGGCATAGAAAACAAATCGCTCAACGACATTAAGTCTTACGAGCTGGTCCTGAGAGACGCTGTCTATGTAAATCGCTTCTATGGATCCGCTCAGACATGCAACGGCAAAACCTTTGAGAGCGAACGCACCGATTAAAAGCAGAGGGGAACGGACGAGAAGCAGGGCGGCGTAGTATCCAAGCATCCCCACGACGCCAACGAGACCGCTTGTCTTTCGTCCAAACCTATCAGCAATATAGCCAGTGGGAACTTCGAGGATGAACTTGTTCACTTGATATGCAATCATCATGCTAGAAATCGCCACCATCGAGAATCCGACGATTCAAGGTAAACCGTCAGAAAATACAAAATGGTGCTGAAGTTCGACAGAAAAACGAACGTCATATAAAGCAAAACCGTACGGTTTTTCATGCTCCGCCCTCCAAGAGTCAGCAATCTAAATCGGAATCTTGGAAAAGCATGAGGGCAAAGCTGTCAGCTATGTGTTGCAGGGCGTCAACATGCACTTGACGACACGAGGCCAAATGGCCTCACGAAGCGAGATGACGCAATAGGTGAAGAAATACCGTCTGGTGTCGATCGGTCCAGGCATTTTGTCGATAGCAAAAGTAGATGGGCAAGGCTACGTCATGTGAGGCTTCAATGGAGCACTCGCTCACTTCCGATCCATCCGATGCGAGAGAAGAGCCAGAAAAACTCAATATCAATCCCCCGGCTTGAAGAAACTCAGCCTGCGCCCTGTTTCCGTATTCGACATCGCGAAAGCGGAAATAAACCAGCTGAGCTTCGGGACATTGATTGATTGCATTGAGACAGGGTGACAAATTAATGGGAACAGCGAGCCTGCCGCCCAGTAACTCACGAATGGTCATAGCGTCAACAGATTGATGACCAGCTGGACATGAAAGAACCCTGAGCTCCTTTTCACCCATATATTTTGAAGAAAGGACGCTGTCCCGTGGTTCCTCAAACGAGATAGCCGCGTCCGAAATTCCAAGTTTAAGTGATTCAAAGCATGTTGCCGTTGGCTGATGCCACACATCAAGATGAATCTGAGGGTGCGAGCTTTCAAACGAGTCGTACCAATTTTCGGAAAAAAGGCGCCCCCGCCCGTGAAGACAGGGGGCGTAAAGACGGAAATGGCCGTCGGGCGAAACGCCGCCGTTCCCCGATTGAGCGTACTTTTTGAGATCGTCGACTTGCGCCAGGATCACGCGTGCACGACGCGCAAATTCTCTGCCCGCCGGAGACAAAACAGCCTCCCCCGCCGATCGGTCGAGCAAAACAATCTGATACTCAGATTCCAACTTTTTAATTGCCGACGAAACGGCCTGCGGACTCACGTGAACGGCGCGAGCTGCTTTGCGCACGCCGCCATAGTTCGCTACAGCTTGAAGGTATTCGAGTTGAGAAAGCTGCATAGATTACTCCAAAGGCAGCCAAGTCGACGGCCTACGCGCCCTCAGATGAGGTTCTCGCCCAGGTTCTTGCCACCGAGAACGTGCATGTGGAAGTGCATGACGGTCTGGCCGGCGTTGACGCCCTTGTTGGAGATGACGCGGAAACCGTCCTCCAGACCCTTGGCCTTGGCGACCTCCTGGATGGCGTGAGCATGGCGCCCATGGTCTCGGCGGGCACGTTGTCGGCGATATCGCTGTAATGCTTCTTGGGGATCACGAGCGTGTGGACCGGCGCCTGGGGGTTGAGGTCGTCGAACGCGACGACCTGGTCGTCCTCATAGACAACGGTCGAGGGGATCTCGTGGTTGGCAATTTTGCAGAAGATGCAATCACACATAGCTGGTTCCTTTCTTACAGACCAAGGTAATTATATTTGGTCGAGATGGTTAGAACGAGAGGTTGTCGTCGGTGTTGGCGGCTTCGCCGTCGGCGAGCATGTCGTTGCCGTCGACGTCTTTAAGGAGCACCGAGACCTTCTGCTCGGCATCGGCCAGGCGAGTGCGCAGGCTCTTGAGGAGCTCGACGCCGCGGGTATAGCTCTCGAGCGACTCCTCGAGCTCCATTTCGCCCGACTCAAGGCTGCGGATGATGAGCTCTAGCTCTTGCGAGGCCTGCTTGTACGTAAGCTGCTCGACCGGGGTCTTCTCTGCCATATCTGTTTCCTTTCCTAAAGGTTTATCGCTATGAAACGCGGCTTACTCGACCGTATCGACCGTTGCCGCCACGTTGCCGTCTGCCATGCGCACACGAATGGCGTCGCCCGGCTTAAAGGTCTTGGCACTCGTAGCCACCCCATCATCGCTGTACGCGATGGAGTAACCGCGGGCAAGCACCTTGAGCGGCGACAGAGCATCGAGCGACGCGGCAGCTCGGCCTAGGTCGGACGCTGGCTTGCTGAGCATCGTGCGCCCTTGATGCTCTAGGCGGGAACTCGCAAGCGTGAGCGCATGGCGCTTGCCATCGAGCCTTGAGGTGCTTGCGATCAAGCGCTCGGGCAGACGCTCGAAGTTGGAGCGGAAGGTCCCAGCCGAACGCGTTATGGCGCCGGACAGACGATCGGCCGTCAGGGCAAGCTCGGACTCGCGGCGCTCGACCATAAACGTTGGATCATTAAGACACGGGCGGCACGCGGCTGCATCGAGCGCGTCGCCCAGACGAGCCGTATAGGTGTCCCAGGCACGACGACCGCGCTGGTCGAGCATTTCCAGATCGACCTGATCAGACCCAATCATCGAAGCCATCGCGGCGCCCAGACGCTGGTGGCGCGTCTCGAGCACGTCTGCCAGCTCCGTCATAGCCGGCGCCACCGATTCTGCCGCTGCCGTTGGCGTGGAGGCGCGACGGTCGCTCACCATGTCGCAGATCGAGGTATCGGGCTCATGCCCAATGCCCGTCACCACAGGCACGGGACAGGCTGCCACCGCACGGGCAAGCTCCTCGTCGTTAAAGGTCATGAGGTCCTCGAAGGAGCCACCGCCGCGCACCAGCAAAATACAGTCGGGCGCCGGCGTAATGGCAGCGGCGCGGCGCAAGCTTCAATAAGCTCTGCCGGCGCACCCTCGCCCTGGACCTTTGCGCCCACACAGACAAGCTCGACGAGCGGGTTGCGGCGACGCAAGGTACGCTTGACGTCGTCGATTACGCGCCCGAAAGCGAGGTGACGACTGCCACGCGCGAGCAAAACACCGGAATGCGACGTTTGTGCGCCTCGTCCATCAGGCCCTCGCGACGCAGCTTTTCGGCCAACTGAGCCACCTGCTGACGCAGCAGGCCCTCCCCCGCCAGCGAGAACGAGCGGGCAACGAAGCTCATGCGACCCGTAGGCTTGTAGAGATTGAAACTGCCCTTAAAGCTCACCTGCATGCCATCACGCAGATCGAAGGTACGCTTAAGGTAGGCGCCCTTCCAGATGATGCAGTCGACGGCCGCCGAGTCGTCCTTGATTTGGAAGTAGCAGTGACCGCTTCGGGCATTAGGACCACGAAAACCCGTGACCTCACCCAAAACGCTCAGCTGCGGAATGGCATCGAGCGCGCCGGCGGCGATCTCCACCGCTTGACTCACGCTGAGCTCTTTGCGCTCCTGCTCGTCCGATCCGTCGAACTCGGCGGAAACGGTATTGCCGGTCAGATTCCAGCCTGCCACGCAGCCCCCTTTCGTCATCGTGCACATGGGCTCCGGCCCTGCGCTAATTCAAGTCCAACACATAGTACAGCGCCGCGGGGACACAAATCCCCACGCGCCCGTCGGTCCCATTTGTTATCGGTTGGAGTTTCTGTTGTAACGAGCCATAAGGTAGAGCAGCTGAATGATCGAAGTGAGTGCTGCGGCAACATAGGTAAGCGCGGCTGCCGTCAGGACCTTCTTGGCACCGTTGACCTGCTTGGAGCTCATGCCCGACTGCTCAATATACGCCACGGCGCGGCGGCTGGCATCAATCTCGACTGGTAGCGTAACCAACTGAAACAGCACGCTAAACGAGAAGAAGACCAGCGCAAGGGTCGTGAGCCCCGCGATGTTCATAAACAGGCCCATGAGCAGCACGATCGTCCAGGTGTTCTGGGTAAAGTTGACGACGGGGACCAAAACGGTGCGTACCTTCATCATGGCGTAGCGCTTTGACGCTGGGCGGCATGGCCCGCCTCGTGGCAGGCGACGGCAACGCTTGCGACCGACCCGCCCGAACGGTTGGCATCCGACAGATACAGGTTGTTATCCTGCGGGTTGTAGTGGTCGGTGAGCTCACCGGCGACGCCCTTGATGCCCACGGCGCTACAACCGTTGGCATCGAGCATGCGGCGAGCGACCGTGGCACCCGTGTCGCCGTCCGAGCGAACCTTGGACCAGGTCTTGTATGTCGAGTTGATATAGCTCTGCGCGGCAAGGCCAAGCACCGTGCAGACAAGAACAACCAGCAGGTACAGCGGGTCGATGCCAAAGCCGTAACCATAGTAATAGGGCATGCGAATTCCTCCGAATCGAATTACACGTTGGAGGCATTCTACCACTCAGCTGGCAAGCAAATCAGCATCGATGTTTTGGCACCGTCAGCGAAAACGGTCGAAAGCGAGCAAGGTGACGTGAAAGAGAAGCGACGCGTACTTTGGTACGCGAGCGACGATTGAACGTCAGATTGCCGCTCTCGGCCGTTTGCAGCGTCGAGCTGTTAGGCGGTTTGGTAAAACCGCGTAACTATATACCTACAGGAGCTCGATTTTGCCGTCCTTCACCGTCAACCCCATGTTGCCGGAAAGCAGATCGTCCAGGCGCGAGCCACAAGTTCAAAGCGCCAACCTTCGCGCAGGCGGCTCTGCTCGGGATGCTCAATGTAGTCGGCCAGGTCATCGCGCGACGCAATGACCGAGGTCGCCACGCCCGAGCGCTCGCAACCAGGCGAATAAGCGCATACATAAGGTCAGTCACGCTCTCCAGCTCCGGCGAAATCTGACGATGTCCGCGCACCAAGAGCGGCAGGCGATCGTGCGGACAGCTCGCTCCGCGCTTGATGGCCATGAGCGCGCCGTCCACGTCGCGCTCCCCCAGCTGGTCGGTGCCGCGGATGCTACGGAACTCCTCAACACGCACGGGATTGCGCTTGACGAGCGCCAGCAGCGTATCGTCGGACATAACCCACTTGCGCGGGATGTTGCGCCGCTCAGCGCGGTCCTCACGCCAGGCGGCAAGCTCGCGCGCAATGCCCAGCTGATGGCGGCTGCACGAGTTGATGCGCTTGACCTTGCGGAACGCTTCGTGGCGGTCGGCGCGGTAGTGCGACTCATCGGCCAGAGGACGCAACTCGTCGAGCACCCAATCCACGCGGCCCAGCTCGCGCAGACGGCTCATCATCTCGGTATAGGCAACGATCAGATACTTGACGTCATCGATCGCGTACTCAATCTGCTTGTCGGTCAGCGGGCGGCGCGACCAGTCGGTCAGCGACTCGGTCTTGGGCAGTGATACGCCGCAGAACGTCTGAACGAGCGCACCATACGAAATCTGCTGGCGCTCGCCCAAAAAGGCGGCGGCAACCTGCGTGTCAAAAATCGGACGCGGCAGCGCGCCCACGGTGTGGAGCATGACCTCCATATCCTGCGAGCAGGCGTGGAAGACCTTGGTCACGCTCTCGTCGGCCATAAGCTCGGCAAGCGGCGACAGGTCGTCGATCACCAGCGGATCGACAGCGACACTCTCGGCGGGGGTGGCAATCTGGACCAGGCACAGGCGCGGATGAAACGTGCGCTCGCGCAAAAACTCGGTATCGACGGCGATCGCGTCGAACTCGCGGGCGCGCTGGCAAAAGTCGACCAGAGCCTGATGTGTGGAAATGTACATATCAACCCATCGAATAAGGTTAGGCCCGAAAAACACGGTAGGATATCGGCATTGCTCTACAACTATACTCGGTTAGTCACAGAACGGGAACGTAAGTATGCGCTGCCTTATCATCCACAACCCGGCATCGTCCCAGCTCAGATGAAATCTACGCGTTCACGCACGCCCTCGCGCAGGGCGGCGACGAGGTCGTGATGCGTTTTATCGGCGATGGCATGGAGCCCGAGGACGCGGTAGCGGACGTTCGCGAGTTCGATCGCGTGGTCGTTTCGGGCGGCGACGGCACCGTCTCCAACGTGCTCGACCAGATGCGCGGGTGCGGTGTCCCCACGCTTGTCTTCCCCTCCGGCACGGCCTGCCTGTTCTTTAACAACATCGGCAATGCCCCCGAGGCGGCGCACTCGCCAAGGCTTGCCGCGACGGCCGCACGGTCAAAGTGGACATGGGTGAGCTCTTTTGGCTCGACGAGAACGGCAACGAGAAGCGCCACGGCTTTATCATCATCGCCGGCTCGGGCTTCGACGCGAGATCATGATGAAGGCCGCTCCCACCAAAAACGACATTGGCGAGATCGCTACTTCCTCTCCGCGCTCGCCACGCCCAACCCCACGGTGGCGCACTTTACCATTGAGCACGACGGCATTGTCGAGGAGCTCGACGGCATCTGCTGCATGGCAGGCAATACCTCGGTCATCCAAAACGACATCAACCTGTTCCCCAACTGCCGCATGGACGACGGCATGGTCGACATCGTCGTTATTGAGCCCGTGCGCACGATGCAGCTGCTCCCCACGGTAATTACCGCCGCGCTCGACCCCGCTGGCAAAGTGCTCGGCCGTCCGCAGTTTAAGATCATCCAGACCAAGGAAGCCAAGATCACCTGCACGCCATCGCTGGGTATGCAGTTCGATGGAGAGATCATCTCCAGCAACTCCGGCGTCTTTGGCGCTCGCGCGCTGCCGCAATGTCTCGACCTCATCGTCGACGATTTTTCACCGCTCGGAAAATAGGAGGACCCCATGAACGACAATCCCCTGATTGGCTTTATCGTCATCGTCTTGGCCATGCTCGTTGGTTACGCCATCAATGTGATCCACCGCCGAAAGAAGTAAATCCACATTGGTATGATATTCATCCAGTTATCGACTCTCCCGTTGTTTATGCAAATCCTAAACAGCGGGAGAGTTTTCTTTTTGAGCATTGTCTGGCGCTTTATTCAGCTACAGTAAATGCAGGGTGCCTTTATTTAACTAAAGCAATAAAATGAGTATTATTATCCGCTCATCGTATATTTCTTCACGCTCATCGAGTAAAAGCTGTTGTCGAATGAATACTCTTTACACTTCCTTTAGGCTAGTAGATGTATTTATTAGCTGAAACTCCGTACGGTTTCGCGGGGTTTCAACAGTTGGGAGGGATCATGAGGTTTACTCATCCTGTCAACACGCTCAAGAAGCTCGGCTGCGGCCTTGCATTTGGAGCAGCGGCCATTATGGCCATGCCGACTTCGGCGCTCGCTTGCACCCAGATCTACATGGGCAGCCAGCTCACGGCAGACGGCAACACGTACTACGGACGCTCCGAGGACTTCGGCCCGCGCTACATCAAGCACTTTGGCATCGAGCCCGCACACAAGGACGGCAGCAAGTACACCTCGGTCGAGTCCGGCTTTGAGTACAAGTCCAAGGGCGCAACCTACCGCTACACCTTCGTTCGCGACAACCCCTCTCAGTGGAAGATCGTTACGACGCATATTCCGAGGCTGGCATCAACGAAAAGGGCGTTTCCTGCTCTGCCACGCTGAGCACCTCCTATAACGAGAAGGCAGAGGAAGCCGACCCCGTCACCGAGGAGACCGGCATCGGCGAGTACAACTACGCCAGCGTCATTCTGGGCGAGAGCGCCACGGCCCGCGAGGGTGTCGAGCTCCTCGGCAGCCTGATTGACGAGCAGGGCGTCTGCTCCAACGACCAGATCATCATTGCCGACAACAACGAGACCTGGTTGTTTGCAGCGCTTTCCGGCCACCAGTGGATCGCTATGAGGCTCACCGACGATATTGCCTCACTCAACCCCAACATCGGCAACCTCACCTATGACGTCGACCTCGACGACACCGAGAACTGCCTCCACTCCGAGGGCATCGAGTCCATGCCTAAGGAGAAGGGCTTTGCCGAGTACACCGACGGCAAGTTCGACGTCGCCAGACCTACGGCGAGGAGATTAGCGAGGCCGGTATGCACCAGTGGTCGCGCTATGTCCAGGGCCGCGATTACTTCATGGCTCCGCTTGCTGAGGGCACCGACTATGAGATCGTCAAGGACGAGCGCGAAGACGCTCGTGCGACGACCGGCGCCTGGTCCACGAGATGCAGCCGCTGTTCTTCCAGCCCGGCAAGTCCGACTGGAACACCTTTGAGATGATTCGTTCCTTCGCCGCTCGCGGCGAGAATGTCGCCGGCCTCAACGCCAACACCGACGGCGCCTATGCCATCGGCTCCAACCGCAACACCGAGATCCACACCTTCCAGATCCGTCACGGCATGGACCCCGAAATCGCGACCATCCAGTGGGAGATGCTCTCCAACGCCGAGTTCTCCGTCGCTATCCCCCTCTATTCCGCACTGCTCACCGAGGTCAGCCCCTACTTCAGCGATCAGGATGTCTCCTTCGATCACTGTGAAGAGGAAGACGTCGTGAACAACGAGGAGCCCAAGAACTCCATCAACTACGTCCTCATGGACATCAACACGCTCGCCTATGAGAACCGCGACAGCTGCGCCACCGGCGTCCGCGCTATCTCACGCCCTGCAGAAGGAGCTCATTGAGCAGAACCTGACCGTCGACGAGGCCATGCAGGCCGCCAAGGACACCGAGGCCCGCACCGCCCTGGCCAACAAGGCCGGCAAGGCAGCGACCAAGAACACCTACGTCAAGTGCAAGGCCATGCTCGAGGAGATGCGCGACTACCTCAAGAAGGGAGACTTCTCCGAGAAGTTCGTCCCGAGTGACTACGATGCCGACAACGACTGCCTAGTCGAGTCCATCACCTACGCCGACGAGGCCCTCTCCGATGAGGACGTTGCCGAGCCCGAGGTTGAGGAAGAGGCGACCGAGGAGAAGTCCGAGGGCAACAACATGGCCGCCATGGCCGTTGGCGCCGTCGTCATCATCGGTGTCTGCGGCTTCGTGCTCTATCGCCGCAAGAAGGCCTAAGACCCTCGCGTTCCAAGAGACGGGCGGGGTCGCATGAGTCATCCCGCCCGCTCAGCCTGCCCTTTTGACCGGCAGGAAACGCCGCCGAAATCTTTTCAAAAAAAGATTTCCCCGCACACACTTCGCTGTGCTATAGTGCAGCGCAACAGCAACGAGGTGCAACCGCGCCAAGGCATCACGAAAGGAGCCACCAAGATGATGAACACAATGAAGTCCCTCAACAACTGGTGGTGGCGTGATGCGAATACGATCGGTCGACAGTGAGTCCCTCACGCCTGTTTTGCGCTCTAGGTGATTGGAAGGCCTCCGGTTTCGACCGGGGGCCTTTTTCTATCTCGAGCCCGATCGCATTCGCATCACGCGCCTCCGTTTTTCTCTTACACTCCCCTTTTTGAAAGGACTTTTACCATGTCTCAGAACACCACCGCCACAGCCCAGCCCCGCACCGTCCAGACCGCCGACCGCGGCAAACTCGATATCCACGCCCTTGTCCTGCTCGCCATTCTGCTTGCCGCAGGCTTCATCCTCAACTTCACCGTCGGCAAGGCAATCTCGGGCATCTCGGGCGGTATGATCAGTCCCGAGTTCATCATCTCGGCCTTCTGCCTCACCATCCTGGTCGTTCGTCCCAACATTGGCCAAGCGCTCGTCATTGGCCTCATCTCAGCGGCCGTGATCCAGATCACCACCACCTCGCCGTTTGTCGATTTTGCCGCCGAGGGTATCGCCGCCATGCTCATGGCCGTCATTGTCAACGCCGCCGCCAAGGACGGCCAGGTTAAGCCCGTCGTCGCCATCGTCGCAACATTCGTGACCACCTTTGTCTCCGGCGTTATCTTCATGGTCATCAAGATGGCCATGCTCGGCGTGGTGGGCGAGCTCGCCGCAGCCATGCTGCCCGTCGTCGCCATGACCGCCGTGTTTAACGCCATTCTGGTCGGCGCCCTCTACATGCCCATCCAGAAGGCCCTTAAGCTCAACTAACCTGTTCGGCTTTGCGAGCCACCCCATCTTGGCGTTCATTCGTCGCTCGCGTACCCAAGTACGCTTCGTTCCTCTTTCGCGCCAACCTGGGGCACCTCGTAAAGCGTCTCCGTGCTTCACCGCCAAAGACTGTCCCAAACAACGAGCTCTTGAGGACGTCTTATAAACGACTGGACATGCAAGAACGTCCCCAATGACTATGAAAGGTACCCATGGAAACGATCATCAACGTCGACGATGTCTCGTTCTCCTATGCACGCAAACCGAGCAGGCGCTCAGCCACGTTTCGCTCAGCGTGAACAAGGGAGATTTCATCGGCATCATCGGGCCCTCGGGCGCCGGTAAGTCCACACTTGCCGCCTGTCTGTCGGGCGCCGTGCCTCACCACTACACCGGCACCTTTTATGGCTCCGTGTTAGTTGACGGCCACGACACCTGCGAGGTCTCGCTCACCGACGTATCGCAGGTCGTCGGTAGCGTACTGCAGGACATCGATACGCAGATGGTCGCTTCGGTCGTTGAGGACGAAATGCTCTTTGGCCTCGAGAACTTTGGCGTTCCGCACGATCAGATCGAGCAGCGCGTGAGCGAGACGCTTAAGACCGTCGGTATCAGCGACCTGCGCGACCGCGAGATCGCCACCCTCTCGGGCGGCCAAAAGCAAAAGGTAGCTATCGCCGCCATCCTCGCCATGCGTCCGCGCGTCTTAGTGCTCGATGAGCCAACCGCAGCGCTCGATCCCGCCAGTTCCACCTTGATCTTCGAGACGCTGCGCGAGGCAAACCGCGCGCTCGGCATCACCATCGTCGTCGTTGAGCAAAAGGTCGCTTTACTTTCGGAGTACTGCAACCGTGTGTTGGTGCTCGATCACGGCCAGATCGCGCTGCAAGGTGAGCCGCACGAGGTCTTCGCACGCACCGACGAGCTTCGCACCATCGGCGTCGATTGTCCGCGCGTCACGCGCATCTTCAACAGTCTCGAGGCCGATGGCTTGGTAAGCGGCACGCCCTGTCTGGATGTCGACGAGGCAGAACGCCTGATCACGGAAATCGTCGACCCCGACCGTGCGACAAGCGATACCCAGGCGCCCGCAGCTCCCCGCACGCGCCGTCGCTGCGCCCGCATGCGAAAGACGCCGAGCCGGTGCTCACCTTTGACCATGTCGAGTTTTCTTACCCCCATGGAGCGCCGCCGTCCACGACCTCAACTTGACGCTCTACCCCGGCGAGCTCGTGGGCATTGTCGGCCAAAACGGAGCCGGCAAAACCACGCTCACCAAACTGCTCACGGGTTTGCTCAAGCCCGCATCGGGCAGCGTACGCGTTACGGGCTTGGACACGGCATCGGTTCCCACGAGCCGCATCGCACACGAAGTGGCAACGCTTTTCCAGAACCCCGACCGCCAAATCTGCAAAGACACCGTGCTCGACGAGGTCGCCTTTGGTCTAGAACTTGCCGGCATCGACCGCGCCGAAGCCCTGCGTCGCGCCCAGCTGGTCATCGACCGCTTTGGTCTGCCCGCCGACGAGGCACCGTTCTCACTGTCGCGCGGCCAACGCCAGATGGTGGCGCTCGCCTCCGTTGTGGTGATCGAGCCCAAGATCGTGGTGCTCGACGAGCCCACGAGCGGCCTGGACTACCGCGAGTGCATGACCGTGATGGAAACGGTGCGCACCATGGCAGAGCGCGGTTGCGCCGTCATCATGGTCTGTCACGACATGGAAGTCGTTTCCGACTTTGCCGAGCGCATCGTGGTGATGGCCAACGGTCGCATCCTCGACCGCGGCCGCACGCACGAGCTGTTCTCGAACATCGAACTCATGCAGCGTGCCTACGTTGAGCCGCCCCAGGTCATCGAACTCTCGCGCCGTCTGGCATCCACCGTCTCGCCCGCCTTTACGCAGGTGAGTGAGGTCACTGATATCGTTCGCATTACCGAGGAGATGGTCCGCCGTGGTTAACGTCATTGACTACATGCCGGGCGACACGCTGCTACACCGCCTGAACCCCGTCATCAAACTGGGCCTCGCCGCCACCATCCATCATCGGCATTTTCTTGTCCGACACCTATGTGGCACTGCTGGGCTTTCTGGCACTCACGCTCGCGCTGGAGCCTACGCCGGCGTCGTCGACCGCCTGCTCGCTCTGCTCAAGCTACTGATTCCACTCGCGCTCATCATGCTGGTGCTGCAGCTGGCTTTTATGCGCATGCAACGTGGTGTGGAGCTTTGTCACCGATGAAGGCCTCATCACCGGAACAAAGGCCTGTCTGCGTCTGCTGGGCGTGGCGCTACCGCTTATTCTGATGCTCATGGTGACCAAGCTCAACGACCTTGCCAACGCCTGCGTCGAGGTGCTGCACGTTCCGTATCGTTACGCCTTCACCTTTACCACGGCGCTGCGCTTTGTGCCAGTGTTTGGCCAGGAGATGAACGCATCATGGAGGCGCAGACCGCACGCGGCATCGAGTATGACACCAAGAACCCCATCAAGAAGCTCAAGCTCATGCTGCCGCTGTGCGTGCCGCTACTGATCTCGAGCGTGGGTAAAACCGATGCCACGGCCCTGGCAGCCGAGCAGCGCGGCTTCTACCTGCGCACGCGCGCGAGCTCGTACAAGCGCTACCCCATCAAGGGCCTGGACATTGCCATACTTATTGTCAGCATTGCCCTCATCGTCCTCGGCTTCCTGTTTTAACCCATCGCCCCCGGCAACCGACAAATTCAAAAGGCCTCGGCTCGCACCAAACGAGTCGAGGCCTTACTGTTCCCCCAGATAAAACCTACCAAAATAAACCTGTCTCTTTTTGGCAGGTCGAGGGCTACAGGCGGTAGGGGGCGCCGCTGCGGATGATGGATTCGCGCACCAGGACGTCCATGGCGTCAAGGGTAATCTCGGGCATCTCCCGGTACTTTTGCAGCACCGAGAGCTCGGTGCAGGCCAGAATGACGCGGTCGCAGCCGCTGCGGGCGAACTCCCACATCACGCGGTCAAACTTGTCCATATCGGGCTCGCGTCCGGCCTTCACGTCATCATAAATCAGCGACATCACGTCGGCCTGGCGCTTCTCGCTGGGATAGACGACCTCGACGCCGCGGCCTCGCACTCGCGCCCATAGACGCCTGCACCCACGGTGCCGTCAGTGCCCATGATGCCGATCTTGCGCACCGGCTCGGACGGCATGCTCAGGTTGGGATCGAACTCGCACTCCCCCATCACCGCGCCCGCCAGGCATAGCGCACCGACTCACGCGGCATGTGGATAATCGGCACTTGGTAAACGACTGAATCTGGTCGTAGAAGTAGTGCGATGTGTTGCAGGGAATGGCAATGTGCGCGCAGCCCAGTGTCTCGAGCGCCTGTGCGCACTCCTTCATGGTCGCCAGCAGCTCGGCATGCTCGCCGGTCTTGATGGCCAGCGTACGGTCGGGCATGGTCGACTTGGAAAGCACCACCATGTCGATATGCTCCTGATCACAGGCAGCAGCCGTATGACGCACGACCTGGTCGTAGTAATACGACGTGGCCTCAGCGCCCATGCCGCCGATAACTCCCAGCTTTTCCATCGCCGCCTCCTTGGTGACGCTCGCACCGTTGCGCGTATCATGCCCGCGCCCGCCCGATGTAAACCGGGCGGCGCCGCGCTCATCTACTTGTAATACGTCTTGAACAGCTTAAAGTGACGCAGCTTGGTGTGCCGCATGCGCAACCAGCGGTTAAAGACAAAATCGCCCTTCATAAACGAAGGATCGGCGGCCTTGCCCTCCTTGGCCAGACGATGCGCCTTCGCACGCAGCTCGGGGTCCTTGACATACTTGTCAACGACACCCATGGGGACGACCATCCACAGAGCCTCGTCCTGCGCCGTCACAAATTCCGGCTCAAACGGACGGTTATAGACGTACTCATCCACCACGTACTTGGCAACGTTAAAGCCGCTGTTGGTGACGTAGTAGTTACTGCGGCCCTGACGCGTGTTGAAGTCGAAGAACTTAAACGAACCATCGCGTTGGTCGTACTTGACGTCGAAGTTGGAGAAGCCCGTGAACTTAAGGTCCTCAAGCAGCTTGCGCACGCCACCCATGAGCTCGTCGTTGGGCTCGGTGATGATGCAGCGTGGTTGCCGACACCATGGGGCTGATGCTCCTCGAGCAGCACGTGACCCAGGCACATCATGCGAACCTTGCCGTTGCGGTCGGAATAACTGGTAAGCACGCGCATGTACTCGTCGTTGCCGGGCACGCGGTCCTGCAAGATGAGGTCATCGGTGTAGCCACTGGCGTACACATCGCGAATGACCTGCTCCAGCTCGGCGCGATCGGCAATCTCGTAGGCCTTCTTCTGGCCCTCGAACTCGTGCTCCCACACATGATGCCGTCAGAGGGCTTCAGAATCATCGGGAAGGGAAAGTCGATCTGGTCGAGCACCTCGCGGAAGCCTCGCCCTGGGCGTTGAGCATCGCCATGGTAAAGGTAAACGTGTGCGGATAGGGCACACCGTGCTTCTCGCACAGCTCGTAGAAGATCTCCTTCTTCTGGCACTGCTCGAGCATGCTGTAGGGCGCATAGGCGCGATGACGTTGGAGGCAAGCTGGCCGGCATCCTGAGCCTGTGCGGCAAGCGCGACGTAGTTATCGCCGCAGCCCATGAGGATAATCTTCCTATCGGGATTGGCCTGTGCAATGCCGTTGACGGTCTCGATCATGACCGGCATAGTGTCGATATCCACATTGGGCGTATAGTCGATAATCTGGCTGCGGTATGCAGGACCCGTCTGATACTTGCCAAAGACCAGGCTCTTGACCTGATACTCCTCGTAGAAGCGCGCGCCACCGAATAGGCGTTGATATCGCCGCCGAGCAGCACGGGTATAAACTCGCGCTCTGTAAACTGCAATGCCATGGAAACTTCCTATCATCAACTGCCCGTACGATGGGCGGTCTTTATGCAACTGGTTTATTCTAGCGTGCCAAACCGTCGCTTCCCAAAGTTCCACCATATCTATGGCAAGCAGGCGCTTATGATCGAGCCCGCAGGGTTCCGTAACGTTAAAGTTGAACTCTATGGTTTCTTAACAATTCACTATAACTGCAGGTCAAGGCCAAAACCTCAAGTTCAACTTGACCCTTTAGAACCTTTAAGGTTCAAGTTGAAGTCGAAAGCAGTAGTAGAATACCTTTCGAACTATAACCTACGATTGATTGCAGAGGGACTGGATGCAGCATTCGAACCATCGCACCGCAGCGCTCATCGCGTCGAAGCCGGCTCGTATCATCACGAGCGCCGCTCTTGCCGTTACACTGACGGCCGCGCCGATGCTCTCCCCCGTCGCAGCCTATGCCGCCTCGCAGGCAACGCAGGATCAGCTTTCCGCTGCCCAGCAGAAAATCGAAACCGCCACGAGTGCCTACAACGAAGCCCGCACCAAGCTCGAGGATCTGCAGAAGCAAATCGACACTAACGAGGCAAGCATCGAGAAGATCGAAGCCGAACTTCCCGATCAACAGGCCAAGGCGAGCTCCGCCATGCGCGATCTGTATAAGTACCAGAAGGGCACCAACCCCATCGTGAGCTTCCTGGTCAACGCGCAGAGCCTGGGCGAGTTCATCACCACCTGCAAGTACACCAACCAGATCACGAGCTCGAGCGTCGACGAGATCGAAGAGCTCAACAAGATGCAGACCGAGCTCGAGCAGAACAAGACCGAGCTCGAGCAGGCGAAGTCCCAACTCGAGACCGAGCAGAAAACCGCCGAGGACGCACTGGCACAGGCCCAGCAGCTTCGCAGCGAAGCCCAGGCAAAGGCCGAGCAGGAGAATGCCGCAGAGCTGGCCAAGCTCGAGGCCGACAAGGCCGCTGCCGCCGAGAAGCTCTCGGGCGAGGGCGTGAGCGGCAACAACTCCAACAGCCAGGCCAATAACGCCAACACCACTATCGACACCACGGTGAACAACTCCAATACCGGCAACTCCGATTACGACTCGTTTATCAACGAGTGGACGAGTCGCATCGACAACTACCTCGCCGGCTCCCCCATGGCAGGCCAGGGTTACAACTTTGCCGTGGCAGCCTGGAACACCGGTGTTGACCCTCGCTGGTCTCCCGCCATCGCCTGCATCGAGAGCAGCAAGGGCCTCTATTGTGCCGGCTCCTATAACGCCTGGGGCTGGAGCGCCCGCGGCGGCGGCTGGCGGAGCTTTGGTAGCTGGAGCGAGGGCGTCTCTGCCCACGTTGCCTACCTGGGCGCCAACTATGGCTCCACGCTTACCCCGGCAGCCGCCAAAAAGTACTGCCGCCCACGTGCAGGACTGGTACAACAAGGTTGCAACCCAGATGAACCGCATCTAAGATCAACGTCAAAGGGCCCCAATTGGGGCCCTTTTTCTTTTACGCGACGGAGGTATCGACGACGCCAGTCGCGTTTGCAATGGCAACAATGATAATCATTACCAACAAGAGCACACCCATAGCCTTGAGCCAGAGCTTTGCAAGCTTTTTACCGCGGTATCTATCGAGTAGCTCAAACCGCCGGCGAAGGCGGCGTTTGTCGAGCATCACAAAATGGATGAGCACTACGAGACCGTCGACGAAGATAAAATACTCAATCGCGAGAAACCACATCGGGTAGTTTTGGTTGGCGCCCGTAGGATGAAAAACGGCAAAATGGCTTCCGGCAAAGAAAACAAGTAGCGAAAGATAGACGAATGCGTTCCAAATGCGCCCAACGGTGTCGGGAATGCGGGAGAGTAAATTCGGGCGCTCAGGCACCAACGGCAATCCGCCTGAGACTGATCCGTGGGAGCACGGGCGCAGGGCACACGGCTCGCCGCTCCGGAGGCTCTTGGAAGGAAGCAGCATTCGCGCGGACGACGGCGTCGGTGCGGACAACGCATAGGATGCACGCGCAGCGTGCCCTAGCGCCTTCGCGCTTGCAAAGCGCTTGTCCGGATCGAGCGCCATCGCCATGCAAATAACATCGGCAAGCGAGGCGGGGATATCATATGCCTCGCATTGCTCACGCATGTTCCGACCCGGCTTGGGGTCGCCCCCGTCAGACAAAAGAACAGCAGGCACCGAGCGCATAGACATCGCTGCGCACGCTCGTCTGGCCAAAACCATACTGCTCGGGCGGTGCATAGGGACGCGTGCCAAACTTAACGGTATCGGCATCGGCTCCCTCGCGCCACACGCGAGCGATTCCCAAGTCGATAATCACCAGCGATGAAAATGTCATGCCTGTATCGGGCGTATAGTTTGCGCCCGATACGATGATATTCGAGGGCTTTAGGTCGCGATGGATCACCGGCGCAGCCATCTCCCCCGCCGACGCAAAGCCGGCATGGAGCTCCGCAACTGCATCACAAAGGCGCCAAACAGCTCACAGGCATAATCGGGCGTCGCACCCAAACGCCCACCAGGGCCCCGAGCGTTTCGCCTTCGATGTATTCCATGACCACGCAAAGCTCGTCGCCCACGCGGCGGCAATCGACAATCCGAGGCAAGTGCTCGTAACGTCGCCCAGCATGCTGGGCCGCAAACAGGCGTTCATACGCCCCGCCAATCTGGGCCGACGCGTCGATGCGCTTGCGAACAAAGGGGCCAAGAGATCCTCCGCCGGAGCCCTCAAAGTACACGAGCTCGGTCGTCTCGACGTCGGAGTGCTTGAGCACACGGTCTACGCGATAGCTGTCATCACGCTCAAGTGACGCCAGGTGTCCGGCGAGCGCAGCGGTCAGCTCATCATCGGAATATGTTGGGCTCTGAGTATCCATAGCGTCCATAATAACGCAGGCGCGGACGCCCCATGACGCCCGTGCCCTGCACGTTCTAAATATCGTGAACACCGCTTCCGCCGGCAGCCAACCGTTAGCTCACCGTCTCCTCACCAAAGCGATACAGCTCCTCGTTCACCTTTTGCAGGCTGCAGCCACGATCGATACAGAAAATGATGATGGCGTCACGGCGGTCCTTGCAGTTGAGGACATTGGCGCCCGCCGCCGACAAGGCGCGGTTGGTCTCCTTGAGCGTCAGCGCCATGGCAAAGGCAATCTGCAGCACCTTATTGCGGCTCGGATGCCGCGCACCGGTAAAGATCTGATAGCCAAACGTCTCGTTGAGGTCGGCCATACGCACCACGCGCGAGCGCTCCAGCCCCTTTTCTTCCAAAAGCTGTTTCAGATACTCCGAAAGCGACGGGGCGGTAAGTCGTGCTCTTTGATATAGCCCTCGATACTCGGAGCATCGAGCAGCTCGTTGAGCAACTCTTCGGTTAGCTTCTTATCAGGCATATGGCCTCACCCCCCAGCTCGCATAGTAACCATGTTTTTAATTCTAGTTAAAAACCGCTCACGTCAGAACGTTCCCAGCTGGCAACCTGGTCGGGAGATACCGTGCTCATCGCTTCGAACTTCCAGGTGCCGCCCGCTTTGAGATGGTTGGTGTTCGCAAGAGCCGTTCCCACCTGATTGCCGTCTGCGTCATACAGAACATACTCAATCTGAATGTAGCTTTGCTCTTTATCCGTATTATTGGTCAACGTGCCAGTGATCTTATACGCGAACTGATTAGACGTATCCCCGGCTCATCCGAAACCGTATAGGGTTCTTGTGCCTCTTTTTTCTCCTCGACTTGCTGGGTCTGTTCGGCAGGCTTTGCTGCATCACCCGTAGACGAATCAGACGAGTTACCGCCCATAGAACCCACGACGCCGGCAACAACGAGCACCACGATGACGCCCAAAACGATCTTGCCGATCGGCTTCTTTCCCTCTTTTGCCATTATGCATCCTTCCTACGATCCGGCTACCGTGCCGGCACACAGCACATCGTAGGAGGCAGCGAGCTCAAATTCATTAGCTGGGAGCTAATGTCGCAGCACAGCTTGCCACCTGGCACTCATTGAGTCTTTTTTCCTTCACCGAACTCACTCCATTGTTGTTGACTATTAAACATTTAGACGTAAACTGCTTTGTTACCTTGTCAACATCTGAAAGGAACCTCATTGGGAAAAGACGTACTGGTGCAGCAACTCGTCGACTCATTCGACAGCTGGCCCGCCAAAAATTCCGGTTGCGGATCGTCCCGCATGACACAAGAGCTCTATCCTTTTGACAAGCTCTTCTCTCCCATCAAAATTAACAAGCTCACCGTCAAAAACCGCATTGTCATGGCACCGATGGGCAATATCGACATGTGCGAGGAAACTGGCCGCCCCAGTGACATGATGCTGCAGTACTTTTTCGCCCGCGCCAAAGGCGGCTGCGGCCTCATCACAACAGGACTCGTACCGGTAAGCCACGGCATCGATACCACGGTCACCGAGCTGGACAAGCTCACCTATTTCCCGCGCATCGATCGAAGCCGAACCGTTATGGCAGGCTGGCGCGACCTTGCCCAAGGTGTCCATGCCTTCGGATCACGCATTTTTGTCCAGCTTACGGCCGGCCTCGGCCGCGTGGGCAACCCGCAATGCCTCATCACGCAAAAGAAGTTTCCGGTCTCGGCGAGTTTCTTGCCTAACTACTACATCCCCGCCATTCCATGCATGCGCCTCTCGGACCAAAAGCTGCGCCGTATCGTAAACAATATCGGCCAAGCGGCGGCCGATGCTCATGCCATGGGCATCGATGGCGTCTATTTGCACGGGCACGAGGGTTATCTTATCGAGCAGCTCGGAAACCCCGCCTTTAACCATCGCAAGCTCGGACGTTATGCCGATTGGCGTCAGTTTGGCCTCGATATGATCAAAGAAATCCGTCGCCGCGTTGGGCCCGACTACCCCATCATGTACCGCATCGACCTTTCGCTTGCACTCGAGGAAACCTATGACGAGCAGGTCATGAATTCGACCTATCTGGGACGCATGCGCGGCGGCCGTACAGTCGAACAGACCCTGGGTTATATGGAAGAGCTCGTGGCGGCGGGAGTAGACATCTTTGACGTCGACCTTGGTTGCTATGACAACTGGTGGATGCCCCACCCGCCTGCGAGCATGCCCGCAGCTGCTTCGTTCCCGTGGCGCGCGCCGTTCGAGAGCGCTTTGCCGCCGACAATATCCGCTCCAATGCCGGCCTTCCCGTACCCGTTGTCGCGGTGGGTAAGTTGGGCTACCCCGACATTGCCGAACGCGCCCTTCGCAATGGCGACGCCGATATGATCATGCTCGGACGCCCGCTGCTTGCGGATCCCGAGTGGCCCAACAAGCGTACGCCGGTCGCGTGGCAGATATTCGCCCCTGCATCGGATGCCAGGAAGGATGCCTCAACGAGTTTGTCGAAGGGGGCCATCGCAGTGTGCCGTCAATCCACGCTGCAGCTTTGAATACCTCATGCCCCAGACACCCGCTCCCGCCAAAGAACCCAAACGCATAGCGGTGATAGGAGCCGGACCCGCTGGGATGGTCTGTGCGCTAATCGCCGCGCGCGTGGCCACGACGTAAAGCTCATCGATGCCGAAGATGAACTTGGAGGAAAACTCCTCTCCGCCAGCGCCGCCCGGATCAAGTTCGACCTCGATAACTACCGATCATATCTTGTTCGACAGGTGCGCGAGCAGGCAGAAAAACCCAACGGAACCTGACACTCGAACTTGGACGGGCAGCACGCGCCGAAGATCTTGCAAAAGCAGGCTTCGACGCAATCGTGTGCGCGACAGGCACTTCCAATGCAATACCGCCCATCCCCGGTCTTACGGAGCTTGCAGCATCGGGCCATGCCGTGCTGGCAACGCAGCTACTGCGCCAACCCGCGCTGCTTGGCAACGCCAAAACCGTCACCATCATTGGCGGAGGGGCCGTGGGCTGCGAGGTTGCCCAATGGCTCACCGTCGAACACGGCATACCACAGGTCAGCGTAATTGAAATGCTGCCTCACATGATGCAGGGCGCCTGCACGGCAAATCGCGGCCACCTACTCCATACGCTCAGGGGACGCAATGTGCGGCTCCTCAATATGACACGCGTCGAGCGCGCGGAAGTCGGCGGCAAACGCGAGTCTGGAGCCCCATCGAGGTGTGCGCGTCTCCACTTGAGTCGCAACTGCCACAAAAACGTTCCCGACCCCTACGTCTCGTGGTCACCGGTCTTGCCCGAGAACGTCGAAAACCCGCTTGCACCCAAAATCGGCAACGACTGGAAGTCACTCGAGCTAACCTGCGACTTGGTAATCATTGCCTGCGGCGGACACCCCGACGACGCGCTGTTCTACAAACTGCAGCAGACGCACGCCGCTGACGAGCTGCATAACATCGGCGATGGGTTTGCGCCCGGCCGTGTGCTCGAAGCGGTCCGTGCGGCATACCGACTCGGCACCAATATCTAACACGAAAGGATGGGCTCACAGATGAACCTGACCTCCCAACAACAAGCCCTGCTCGACGCGCCAAGGGCCCCGCCATGGCCAAAGTGGTCAAGACCCTCGTTATGTACGGCGAATGCTTTGGCGCCGAGCGTATGGTTCCCGTGACCGGCGCAAACGGTCATCTTGTCACAAGTTTTGGCCTCTCCATGCTCGGTCCAGTCTATGACCTTATGGATGAGCTGCTGAAAGACGGCGCCCTGTCCGGTCAGTCATTCTCGGTCGACCCGAGGCCCCTCGACCCCGCCGTCCCGGCCAACCCGCTGCAAAAGCTGCTGTTCAAGATTATGTATTCCAAACAAGACGATTATGAGGCACAGCTGCGCAGCATGGGTCTATTGGACAACGATGCTTTCACCTGCACCTGTTACCAGCCGAGGTTGCAATCGACCTCGGCGTGGCGACATCCTAAGCTGGGCAGAAAGCAGCGCCGTGGTCTTTGCCAACTCCGTGCTGGGCGCTCGCTGCAATCGCAACTCCGGCATCATCGAGATGTTCGGCTCAATTGCCGGCTTTGTCCCGGAATTCGGCCTGCTCACCGATGAGGCCGCAAGGCGACCTGGATCATCGAAGTCGACTGTAAGCGCAAGCCCGAAGCGCAAGTGCTTGGCAGCGCCATTGGCATGAAGGTGATGGAAGACGTCCCTTACATTAAAGGCCTCGACCGCTGGCTTGGCCGCGAACTCACACCCGGCACGCAGGACTACCTTAAGGACATGGGCGCCGCCAGCGCATCGAACGGCGCTGTCGGCTCTACCACGTGGACGGCATCACGCCCGAGGCCGTCGAACAAGGCGAACACCTCATAGCACTAGACGCCCAAATCTATCGCATTGACGACGCCGAGCTGGAACGCATCCGCTCGAGCTACCCCGTTATGTGGAAGAACCCGGGCGCACGCCCCAAGCTTGCCTTCATCGGCTGCCCCCACCTCTCGTCTGCACAACTCGCCCATTGGGCAGACGCCATCTGCGATGGGCTGAGCGCTCCGGCAAGTGCCGCGTGCAAGTACCCACCGTACTGACCGCCGCCCCATCCGTGGCAGACGCCTTCCGCAAGACTGCGGCATACAGACGCCTCTCGACTACCGGTGCCGTCGTCTCGAGCATCTGCCCGCTTATGTACACCAACAACCCGCTGTGCGGCAGCATGCCCATCATCACCAACTCCAACAAGTTGCGTACGTACTCGGCATCGCGCTACTACACCGACGACGAAGTGCTCGCCTACGTCACCACCGGAAAACCAATCAAATAGGAAGGCGACTCCTCATGGAAAAAATCTTTCACGGCCGCGTCGTTGTCCCCGGAACTGCCCACGCCAAGCACTTGTCTCTCACGGAGGCTCAACACGCTCGCATCGTTTCAGAAGGCACTGATGTTTGGCGACAAAAAGGCCACGTGTTCCGACCAAAACAATCCCGACTTGTACGGCAAACCTTTGGCGGGATGTGCCTTGTGTCTTCCGCAGACTATCGGCTCCACCACAGGCGGCATGGTGCTCTTCTGCGCCACCAAAATGGGGCGCCAACCCGCATGCCTGCTGTTTTCCAAACCCATTGACAGCCTTGCCGCCGCTGGCGCGATCCTCTCGGGTGTATGGACCGACACCCCCATGCCCACCATTGACAACCTGGGCGATGAGTTTCTCGATGCTGTGTCGACGGGAGACGCCATCACCGTGACCGAAGACGGCACGGTCATCGTCGGCTAAGGCTATCCGACCCGCCGCCCGCAGATGAGCAACGTGTTTCGCCATTTCCCACGCGCGGTGCGGGCGATAATCTTGACGTATTCGATATACAACACGAAAGGAGTCCCACCATGGGAGCATCGGTATCGGTCGCACAGGGCGCGCCTCTTGATGCAGGCACCTACAAGGCAGACGAGGCAGCCGTCGAGCGCTTTTGCGAATTGCTGCGCATCCCCACCGTTTCGCGTGAGAACATCGCCGAGCGCGACGATGAGCTTCAGCCAGTGGATTCCCACGCTTCAGCGACTTACCCGCATTTCTTTAAAATCGCCGAGCTCACACGCGTCGACGACTTGGCATGCTCCTGCGTTGGCCTGGCGCCGATTCCGCCTTGGACCCCATCGTCATGATGGCGCATCAGGACGTCGTGCCCGTCGAGGGCCAAGACTGGAAGCACGATCCTTTGGAGCCGAGATCTTCGACGGCGAGATCTGGGCCCGCGGATCACTCGACACCAAGTGCATCGTCTCGGCTTTCTTCGAGGCCGCCGAGCATTTGATTGCCCAGGGCTTCGTTCCCCCGCGCGATGTCTGGTTCTTCTCGAGCGATGGCGAGGAAATCGCCGCACCTACTGCAACCCATGCAGTGCAGTGGCTTCGCGAGCATAACATCCATCCTACATGGTGCTCGATGAGGGTGGCGCCGTGGCAACCGACGCCCCGCTCGGCGTCACCGAACCGTTGCCATGGTAGGCGTGTCCGAGAAGGGCCACGTCGACCTTACCGTCACGGCGCGCGCGACGGCGGCCATGCCTCTACGCCTGCGGCAAACGATGCCTGCCGTCTTCTCTGCCGTGTATGCGAGACTATCTCGGCCAACCCCGGCAAGCCGCAGCTCACGCCCGCCGTCGAGGCCACACTGACCGAGTTGGGTGCCCGTAGCAGCGCGACGTATCAGGCAATCTTTGGCAACCTGTGGCTCACGCGCCCCGCGGTTACCAAGATCATGGCCGCCAGCCCCGAGACCTCGGCCATGCTGCGCACAACCTATGCGCTCACGCAGCTCGAAGGCTCCAATGCGCACAATGTGCTGCCACCAGTTGCTCGCGCCAACTTCAACGTGCGCATCGCTCCGTTCGAGACCATCGCCGATGCCGTTGAGCGCGCCCGCAAGCTCGCCGCCCAGCAGTGCCGCGCCTCGGGCGTAAGCCCCGACCATGTCACCGTCGAAATCAACGAGGCGATTCCCTACACCGAGCCCGCGCCCATCTCGCCTTACGAAGACGATGCCGCCTTCAACTACATCCATCGCTGCGTGTCGGGTGTCTATCCCGAGGCCGGCTTTGCTCCCTACGTGCAGAACTCCTGTACCGACTCGCGCGAGTTCAACGAGATCTGCGATCGCGTCTACCGCTTCTGCGGCTTTATCTACTCGGGCGAGGCGCGCAAGCTCATCCATGCCGCCAACGAACGCATCGGCGTCGACGTCTACAAGCGCGGCATCGAATTCTATGTGGCGTTTCTCGCCAACCTTGAACAACTGTAGAACGGGGGCCGATAGCACCCCTCCCCGCTTTTACCGACCAGGAGAACCAGCATGACCCAACCAAATCTTAGGCGGGCGGCCCGGCTCGACACCAAGGCCGTCGCCCTCGCCTCCCTACCCTTTATGGGCATGATCAGCTTTTGGCAGGTCTACGACGGCATCGTTCCCAAGATGCTCACAGGACCTTTGGCCTATCCAACTCGCTCACCGGCGCGATCATGGCCATCGATAATGTCTTTGGCCTGTTCCTGCTTCCGCTCTTTGGCATCCTCTCGGACCGTTGCACAAGCAAACTCGGGCGCCGAACGCCCTTTATCTTGGGCGGCTCCGCGGTGGCAATACTCTCCGTCCCGCTCATCGCGTTCGCCAACAACATGGGCAGTCTACCTCTGCTCATTGGCGCGATTATCCTCACGCTTTTGGCAATATGCGCCTATCGCACCATGACGGTCGCCATCGTGGCCGATATTACGCCTCGCCCACTTCGAACCAAGGCAGACTCGATCGAAAAGATCGTCGGCTATGCGGGAACGGGTCTTATGCTCGTCGCCATCTCGGTCATGGTTCCCAAGGCCGACAAACCTGATTATCTTCCGCTCTTTATCTTGCAGGCCGCCTTTATCCTCGTGTCGGCCGTTGTCTACGGCATCTTTGTCCGTGAGCCCGCCCTCGTCGAAAAGATGCGCGAGAAATCGCTGTCAATGGGCATCGACGAGGATCAGATTGACAAAGACGACTCCCCCGAGGCCGGCGGTAAAAATCGCATTGCAGACGCCGGCGTACGCCGCTCCATCATCATGCTGCTCGCCGCAACGTTTTTCTACTACATGAGCTATAACGCCATGACCACCAATATCAGCCGTTATGCCGATTTGTTCTACGGCATGGAGGGCGGTTCCTATGCCATCATCAATATCGTGACGATTGCAGGCGCGCTGCTAAGCTACGTACCCCTGGCAAACCTTTCGCTCAAAATCGGCCGCAAAAAGGTCGCCTGCACCGCCGTCATCATGGTTTTGTGCCCCGCGCTTCTTTGGCTGGCACCCGGCTTCTCGCCCGTGTTGTACGGCGTCTTTTTGTTGATGGGCGTCGCGCTGGGCGGCGTGGACCTGTGCGTGTACACGATGATTCTGGAGTGTTGCAGCTCCCAAAGCGTGGGCCGCTACTCCGGTTACTACTACACCGTGAGCATGGCGGCTCAGGTGGCGACGCCGATTCTCTCCGGCATCGTTATGGACGTGGCGCCGTCGATGCTCTTCGCCTACATCACGGCAATGGGCATGATTATGGCCGCGAGCATTGCCGCCGCCAAGCACGGCGATGCATCTTGATCGACGAGGTCGCTCGCCGCGAGGCAGCCAAGTAGGAGACCGAATTAACTACCGTGCGAAAGGGGTCGGATGGGCAAAGCGCCCATCGACCCCTTTTTCGTTTCATCCTCAAGAAGCTTGTCGAAGCCTACCCCACCGTGACGGATTCCCCAGTAAAGGTGCTGATGAGCAGCAGGATAAAGAACGCCAAGTAACTGATGCTCAGCGGGTACGCAATAATCAGGAAGACGACCCAGCCGACATTGGTCTTGCCGTCGGCACGGCGTTGCTCGCGAGAACGGCATAGCCAAATCGTCACGCCAATGGCCACAATCAACAGCGCAAGTGCCGCTGCTGCCAGTCCAGCAAGCGCAAACATCACGCCAATGCTCACAGCAATAACCGGGAGCAGCAGCAAGCCGCACCCACCAGGACTATACACGGCAGACCATCGGCGTCGTTCCATCGTCACTCCAAGCCAAGCAATCGTTTGTAGACATCGAGTCCTTTGAGCAGGACTTCCTCGTCAAAGAGCACGGTATCGGTGTGAAGGGCACTCATCGCATAGGCTGGGCAGCCATCAGCGTCAATCGGGTTTTCTTGCCCCTCTGGCACACCCGTGCCCAGCAAGAAGAACACACCCGGCAGATGGCGCTGATAGAAAGCGAAGTCCTCGGCAATCAGCAAAGGCTCATCACGAGCTGCAGCTCGGGCAAAGCAGGCGCGACATTGGCAAATAGCTCGGGGTCGTTGTCAACCGGCGGATAGCCCTCGCAAAGTCGAGATCGTACGTGCAGCCCGTTGCAGCGCATGCCTCATCAAGCACGCGGTGCACGCCCTCGCGTGCACGGTCGAACATGTCGTCTGTAAACACACGCAGGCTGCCGGCCACATGGGCCTCCCCCGCCACCGCATTGCAAACGGTACCGGCCTGCAGCAGACCAAACTTGCCGATACAGGCTCGTCGGTGCCCAGCTCGTCCATCAATTCGCGCTCGGCGACCAAGAACTTGGCAGCCGCCAGCGCCGCATCGTGTGATTCGTTTACGGGAACGCCGTAAGTCTTGGCGATATGGATACTTGTCCCGTGAATGCGTACGTGCGTCTCACTCGAGCGCGCCAGCAATGGACCGGAGCAGCTCGCCAACGTGTTTGCAGGCAGGTCGGGCCATACGTGGAACCCGAAGATGCGATCTGCCCCATACGCTCGAATACGCCGCTCTCACACACCGTCTTGGCGCCACCGGTCGTTTCCTCGGCCGGCTGAAACACAAAGAGCACGTTGCGCTTGATGGCACCCGGCTGCTCACGAACCGCTCGGTCGACAAAAGTCGCCGCCGCGAGCGCCATGGCCATGTGACCGTCGTGACCGCACGCATGCATCTTGCCGGGATGCGTCGAGGCAAAGGCCGCGCCCGTTGCCTCCGCGATGGGCAGGGCATCCATGTCGGCGCGAATCGCCGTAGCATGCGCGGCGTCCGTACCGGCATCGAAGAAAGCGCAGACACAGCTGGGACACGGATGGGTCACCTCGCAGGCGAGCGGCCTCAACACGCCCTCAATATAAGCGATAGTCTGTGGAAGATCGAAGTCGAGCTCCGGGATCCTGTGCAAGTCGCGCCGATAGCGACGGAGTTCTTGGAGCTCGGTCATAAAGGTTCCTTTCATAGGTGCGCGCCAGTTGCCATCTTATTGTGCCGCAAGATTGCCGCACCCTTATTTCCAGCATATCCCTGCATTTTTTAAACGTTATATACGAATACTCTTGTTTGGTAAAGTGCAACGTGGTAGGGTCGTTACCACTTGATAGAGGCGCGGGCACGAAGAACCGCGGGCGAGCCGGCAGGCTTTGACCCCGTGGGGAGCGAAACCCGCCGAACTGGGCTTTTCGGGCACGAACAACCTGGTGGGCCTGCGGGAAACACCCGCAGGACTGTCTGCAGCAATGCGGGAGCGCTATCCGGACATTGGGTCCACGCTATGCGGATTCGATGCGCAGATGGCGCCGTCTGGATAGCGAGGTTTACGGGACATGGCATTGACCCCCAACGAGGCATATGCGGCCAAGCAGCCGTTTGTGGACAAGGAGACGCTCGAGCATATCATCGAGCAGTTCCCCACGCCGTTTCATCTATATGACGAGGCGGGCATCCGCCGCAACATGCAAGAGGTGCGCGACGCCTTCGCATGGAACCCGGGCTTTAAGGAATACTTTGCCGTCAAGGCAAATCCCAACCCGGCGCTCATCTCCATTCTCAACGAATACGGCTGCGGCTGCGATTGCTCGAGCTATACCGAGCTCATGATTGCCCGCTCGCTAGGCATCACGGGACACGACATCATGTTCTCGTCCAACGACACGCCGGCTGCGACTTTGAGCTCGCCGACAAGCTGGGCGCCATCGTCAACTTTGACGACATCAGCCACATCGAATTCTTTGAGCGCGTTGCGGGCCCCATCCCCAAGACGGTCAGCTGCCGCTTTAATCCGGGCGGCTTGTTCCAGCTCTCCAACGGCATCATGGATAACCCCGGCGACTCCAAATACGGCATGACCACCGAGCAGCTCTTTGAGGCCTTCCACATGCTCAAAGCCAAAGGCGCCGAGGACTTTGGCATCCACGCATTCCTTGCCAGCAACACCGTCACCAACGACTACTACCCCAAGCTCGCGCGCATCCTCTTTGAGCTTGCCGTGCGCCTGGAGCGCGAGACCGGTGCACATGTCGCCTTCATCAATCTGTCCGGCGGCGTCGGCATCCCCTACCTGCCCGAGCAGCAGGCCAACGACATTCACGCCATCGGCGAGGGGGTGCACGCGGCCTACGACGAGATCCTGGTTCCCGCCGGCATGGGCGATGTAGCGATCTGCACGAGATGGGCCGCTTTATGATGGGCCCCTACGGCTGCCTGGTCACCAAGGCCATCCACGAGAAGCAGATCTACAAGGACTATATCGGTGTCGACGCAAGCGCCGTCGATTTGATCCGCCCTGCCATGTATAGCGCCTACCACCACATTACGGTGATGGGCCAGCCGGGTGGCGACGACAAGACCACAGCGCCCGTCACGGACACCTACGACATCACGGGCAACCTATGCGAGAACAACGACAAGTTCGCCATCGATCGCGAGCTGCCGCATATCGACATGGGTGATGTGCTCGTGATTCACGATACCGGCGCGCATGGCTACTCCATGGGCTACAACTACAACGGCCGTCTGCGCTCCGCCGAGGTGCTGCTGCGCCCCGATGGCTCGGCCGACCTCATCCGCCGCGCCGAGCGCCCGGGCGATTACTTTGCCACACTCGACGTGCTGCCGAGCGGCCGAGAGCTGCTGGCCAAGTCGCGCGCCGAAAGTGCTCGCCGTCGCGCCCAAGACGAGCGCCTGGCAGTCGCCGCCCAATGGAACAAACGCATCCAGATCGCGGACGCGAAGGAGAAGAACATGGACATCCGCAATCTTGAGGCTCGATCGTCGCTCTTGTTACGCCGTTTAAAAAGGACGGCAGCGTCGACTTGACGCGCTCGAACGCCTTATCGATTTCCACCTGCAAAACGGCACCGATGCCATCCTCACCCTGGGCACCACCGGCGAGAGCGCCACGATGACCGATGACGAGGACAACTCCGTCGTCGCCGCCGTGGTCAAGCATGTTGCAGGACGCGTCCCCGTCATCGCCGGCTCGGGCTCCAACTCCACGCAGACGATGCTCACCAAGTCGCTCACCTACCAGGCTTGGGCGCCGACGGCCTGCTGCTCATCACCCCCTACTACAACAAGTCCAATGAAGAGGGTATCTATCAGCACTTTAAGACCGTCGCCGATGCCGTGAATATCCCCTGCATCCTGTACAACATCCCCGGCCGCTGCGGCTGCGGCATCAGCGAGCGCAATGTAGAGCGCTTGGCCGCGCACCCCAACATCATGGGTATTAAGGAAGCCTCGGGCAACGTCGCCTACGCGGCCAAGATCGCCCACCTGCTGTCCGACGACTTCCGCATGTACTCAGGCGAGGACGCGCTTACCGTGCGCTCATGAGCCTGGGCGCTTCGGGCACCATCAGTGTGTGGGCCGACGTTCAGCCGCAGCTCGTGCATGACATGTGCCGCGCCTATCTGGACGGTGACGTGGCGCGTGCCCGCGATATCCAAATTGCCGGCCAGCCGCTCATCAATGCCCTCTTTAGCGAGGTCAACCCCATCCCCGTCAAGGAAGCACTCGCCCAGATGGGTATGATCGAGGCAAACTACCGCATGCCGCTGTGCCCCATGGCAGACGACACGCGCTCCGCACTTACCGATGCTCTGAAAGGAGCTGGTCTGCTTGATTAAGACCGTCATTATGGGAACGGGCCGCATGGGCTCGCTCATCCGCACTACCGCCGAGGGCATTGTCAACGCCGCTGGAGAGCCCGTTTTTGACATCGTCGCCCAGATCGGCTTCGACTTGTCCGAGCTCGAGAGCGCACCGGCCGCCGATGTAATCATCGACTTCTCGAACGTCGTGACCTTCGATGCCGTTGTCGCCTATGTCGAGCGCACGGGTGCCGCACTCGTTTCCGGCACCACGGGCTATACGCCCGAGCAGGTGGATCGCCTGCGCGAGCTGGGTCAGACGCCCGCGTTATGCACTCGGGCAACTACTCTATCGGTATCGCCGCCCTGCGCCATCTGGTTGCCCAGGCCACGCGCGAGCTGCCCGGCTTTGACTGCGAGATTGTCGAGACGCACCACAGCCAAAAGGTCGACGCTCCCAGCGGCACCGCCAAGCTGCTACTCGACGCCGTGGTCGAGGCCGAGCCTGAGGCTGGCTACCACCCCGTCTATGGCCGCGAGGCATGTGCG
>ENA-OQER01000197-OQER01000197.1-human-gut-metagenome-genome-assembly--contig:-NODE-197-length-33718-cov-17.728171_pt1 | contig 33718 bp, 31 predicted proteins | sample MGYA00242797_ERZ504639 | MGnify/ENA primary metagenome ERZ504639 (study PRJEB26092, sample SAMD00036306) | human gut metagenome | host: Homo sapiens | study: EMG produced TPA metagenomics assembly of... | reverse complement strand
TTCACCCTCGTGGAAAAAGGTGAATACTATGACGCAAACTTCATCAGACAAGACCCAAGGGTCGTTAAATATAATTAACGTTAAAAAATACGCTCAAAGCTTGCTCAATTAGAGTAAAACAGGGCGACAGGTTTGCGTCCATAAACACCCAGGGCGATGCCCTGGGCTAGGAGCTTCTGCCCTTTCAGGGCGTGTGGGGCTTACTTGCTAAAGTTCAATATTATAAGAAAATAACGAACCAAAAATTAAGCAAGGGAGAAAAATGGCAATAAAAAAAGAGGGTGTGTCATAAGTCTGTGACGCACCCTCGAAGGACATAGGTAATACTTGAAATGTATGCAAGAACTTATCAAATGTTATTTTTCAAATCCCAATATCTACTTTAAAATTCCTTTTTTTCGATATCAGCTTAATTTTCTCCCTACTTTTTTCTTTTAATACTATGTAAAAACGAAAACTGGAGCAAAAACTCCTATTTCTCAAAGAAAAGGTATATATTTGCAAACAAATTAGAATATCGAAACGATATGGGGAAAGAAAAGGATTTTTCAAGGAAGTCTAATCTCTCACAACTGTCTGATGACGAGATTCTTCAAGCTTCAAGGATGCTGATGCCAGAATAGTGAGGGAGTATTACTACGGATACTGCCGGGTAGCTTATTGTATCTACGACAAGCGTTACAACCTGCAATCGAAACCGGGCATGGACTTTTATTCGCTGGCCCATGAATATTATCTCTATCTCTGCGAGCATGACTTCAAGCCTTTAGAGGACAGGAAGCCGAGCATGTCGCTCAAGACCTGGATGGTGAATGGTTTCCGATTCCTGCTGCTGGATAAGTTGAAGGAGGTGGTGAAGGAGCACCGTTTCGAGAGTTTTGAGGCGCGACAGGAAAACCGCAAGATGAAGTTTGACGTAAGCGACAACCAGTTTGAGCATGAACTTTATCAAACGATAGAAGAGATCGGCAATCTTTATTATGGCAGGGACAGCAAGAACAGTATCATCCTGAAGATGCTCTATATCGAGGGATTCAAGGGCAAGGACGTAGCCATGCAGTTGGGCATGACCGCCTCCGCCGTCACCCAGCGTTGCCAGAAGATGATGCACGATGTGGTGATTCCTTATTTCAAGAGATACTTCGATGCATCGGAATACGGAAGCTATCTGTCGTTCGCGGAGGAAGATACATGTATCGAAAGTGCTCCGAAGATGTCGATGCCGAGAATGATGTCCGAATGCATGCGCTGCGAGGAAGCGACTGATAATAGCAATAACATATTTAATAATAAGAAGAATATGGAAGATATGAAGAAGGGAAGAATCACTCCTAGCTGGATTGATTCATTAAAAGAGAACGAGATATTTGTGTTTGGCAGCAATCTGGCTGGCATGCATGGTGGTGGTGCTGCCCGCATTGCCCGATTACACTTCGGTGCCGTCATGGGCAAGGGTGTAGGCTTGCAGGGGCAGAGTTATGCCATCCCTACGATGCAGGGCGGCGTGGAAACCATCCGTCCATACGTGGATAGATTCATCGCCTATGCCAAGCGACATCCCGAGAAGCATTTTCTGGTAACCCCAATAGGTTGCGGCATCGCCGGCTTCGAAGCCGAAGACATCGCCCCATTGTTCAAGAAGGCAAAGGAGATGAAGAACATCAGCTTGCCGGAGAGTTTCTGGAAAGTGATAGAGTAAAGAATTGGAAAAATATCAGCTTATGTTAGGAGCAATAATAGGAGATATTGCTGGCTCAAAATATGAGTTCAACAATACGTTTGATTATGATTTCGAGATGCTCGGAGAGAGATGCGACTTCACCGATGATACCATCTGTACGGTAGCGGTAGCCGATGCGATACTGAACGTGCGAAGCTATCAGGAAAGCCTGCTGGATTGGTGCCGCCGCTATCCTTCTCCAAAAGGAGCGTATGGCGGAAGATTCGCGGGGTGGATTCGTTCTCTTGATCCGCAGCCATATAATAGCTTTGGCAACGGTTCTGCAATGCGAGTATCGCCAGTAGCTTGGCTCTTCGATGATCTATCGCAGGTTTTGGAAGAGGCTGAAAAGACGGCTCTTCCTACTCATAATCATCCCGAAGGAATCAAGGGAGCCAAAGCTGTAGCTCATGCCATTTGGTATTTCCGCAAGAGCAGATTCTCAGAAGAATCTAAGGATTCTGAGAATGAGGAAACGAAGGGATTGAAAAATGAGAATGCTAAGGCTTCTAAGGATGAAAATGAAACGATACAGGGGTTCATGTCCATCGCCCGCAGCTATTACGAGGATTTCGACACACGAGTTTATCCAAAGGGCAAGTTCGATGAGACCTGTATGGATGCCGTGCCCTTATCCTTCTACCTCCTCTCGCAAGCCTCATCTTTCGAGGATGCCATTCGCCTCGCTATATCTCATGGCGGCGATAGCGATACCATCGGAGCCATCGTCGCTCCATCGCCGAAGCCCGCTTCGGTATTCCGCAAGAAATGAAAGAGAAGGCTTTGAGCTATCTCCCTAAGGACATGACAAGAATATATCAACTATTTAAAGCCAACAATGAAATAAAGAAAATAGATAAAAAATACAAGAAATAGTTGTTTGTAAGCGAAACTTTCTTACCGACTTTCATCGCCAAAACACATTAAATGCTCTTAAGGAGGTTAAGGAAATGCTAAACCGTTCTTATACCAGTTTTCTAGAAAATGCATATTTTCTACCTTCATTTGGATGGAAAATCAAATATAATCCCACAAAAGGGAATAGCATTAATCTTAATAGGCAACTACCCATTACAACAGTTTGAATAAACTTGTTTGAAATATTCCAAGAGTATCCATTAATATTTCCCTTTGAATTTTGGTAAACCTTCATATCTCCACCTCCATTTTTCTGCAAAAATACAAAAGGTTTTAGAATAATCCTATTTTTTCTGCTTATTTTTCTCATTTAGTATAGAAGAAAAGAGAAATAATTTGTTTTTTCGAAAAATAGTCTTAACTTTGCCCCACATTAATAAAGAAAATTATGCAAATGCAAGAATATCAATTGGATTTCGTAACCTATTGCGTTGGCAACTTAGCCGACCGATTGAACATGAGTGCCAGTAAGGTATATAAGATGTTACGGTCAACAGATATCTTAAATGGCTATATGATACCCTGCTATGATGTGCTCCATACTTTCGGCAAGGAATACATCATGGACGATTTGATAAACTTGTTAAAGAGACGAGGAGCATTGAAATGAAAGTTTATCACGCATCAAAATTCATCATAGAATCACCAGACATTTATCATTCTCGTGATTTATTGGATTTCGGCAAAGGATTCTATCTGACATCACTTGTCGAACAGGCGAAGAATTATGCCCAACGATTTCTCTTTCAGGGCGACAAAGCATATCTTAACCAATACATCTTAGATGAAAACTTAGACAGAGAATATAAGATAAAAGAGTTTATTGGCTACAACGAAGAGTGGTTAGATTTCGTTGCTTTATGCCGAATTGGGAAACAAACAAATAAGTTTGATATGGTTACAGGTGGTATAGCAGATGATAAGGTATTCAATACCATAGATCTTTACTTCTCCGGTAACATCAGCAAAGAAGAAGCACTTAAACGCTTAAAGTTTATTCATCCTAATCACCAGATATGTATTTTAAATCAAGATATTTTGAACAAGCATCTGCACTTTCTTCAGTCAGATGAAATAATATAAGGAGGGACTTTCATGGAAGCAAACAAGACAATACTTCAAATGAAATATGCGCGTATAGTACCTATCTTTGCAGAGCAAACAGGCATTACGTTGGAAGATGCTCTAAATTTCTTTTATACTTCTTCTATTTATCAAATGATGAATGAAGGCATTGCTGATATGCACTGCAGAAGCGATGGATATTTGGCGAATTTAGTAAAAGAAGAGTGGAAAAATAAAAAAGTCTAGCAAAATTAGCTGATTATGCAGAACAATTCAGTACTGGAAAGATCTTATATAAACGATTTTCACCGTCAGAGCAGCTTGGCTGCGTTAAAGGGGAACAATACATGTTATTGCATCCTTACTCGCGGGAGCAGAAGTTGGCACAGATCAACTCTCTGCGCCAGAAGGCTGTTTCAAAAGAGAGCTGCAACTTGCGAAGATCCAGGAAAAGAGAATTAGCCATAATTGAAAAATTCGAGAAAAGAGGATTGATATAAAACAAAAAAAACAGCACGTGAAATCATGCTGCCTTTTTAATTCTTATATAAATTACTCGCTTGCAGGTAATTCTCTGCTTATACTGAGATTCTTCTTTATTCCTCCTCGAAATAGCTACCCGCTTCCATCACGCAATCCATAGAACGGAACTTATTGTAGCGCTCTCTCGCCCTATTCTCTCTTGCAAACATCTTCTTGGTACCTGCCTCATCTTCCGAGAACTGGAGATGATTGTCAATACCCATATCAAGAGCTATATTCTCCACATCCAGATCATCGGTACCAATGAAAGTGAAGGTCCAGTTCTGCTTCTTCAATTTCTCGATAAGATTCTTGATCATCTTCAGACTATACTCCTCACTGCAATTCTCCTCACCATCCGTGATAATAGTTACCAACACACTGTCATCCTCGGTGGTCAAAGCATTGATCTTGGCGATACCCATTCCGATGGCATCGTAAAGAGGAGTGGCACCACAAGGATTATAATCCTTTGCCTTCAAAGGATTGGCATTAGAGGCACGCACGTTATCATAGAACACATTGGTATGCGTGCTGTCGAAGGTGATCAGGGTGACACGCTGTTCTAAGTCGGCATGCGCTTCTGCATTTTCTGAATGGTGGCAAGGGTCTCGTTGATTCCCACCAAAGCCTGACGGCGGATAATACTCATGCTTCCACTCTCGTCTACTACTAAAAGATTGAATACTCGTTTCATAACTTGTTTTCTCCTAATTTTTAAAATAATCCTACTTTCGATGGATTCAGAACTACGGCCGTTGTCTTCTTCCTTTATCTATTATAAGAAAATAACGAACCAAAAATTAAGCAAGGGAGAAAAATGGCATAAAAAAACCCCTTTCTCAAAAGAAAGAGGCTTTAACAAACAATTTCTACTTCAAAACTACTAAAAACAATTATCTTGGCAGGTTGAAAGCCTTAGTCATTTCGGCCATTTCCTCCTGGCTCATACCATCAGGCTCAAACCCCATACATTTGGCATTGATATATATCTTTGCACTCTTGGAGAGTACGTCTATCTGGTCGAAGGCGTCCATCACGTCAAGACCCTTGGCGAATACGCCATGCTTCTCCCACATCACTACGTCGTAGTCTTCCAACTCCTTCAGAGTTCCCTCGGCAAGTTCCAGACTGCCTGGCAACTTATATGGCACTATACCCAGTCCGAGCGGACAGAAAGCCTTGGTCTCAGGAATCATGCTCCAAAGCAGATTGCTCAGCACGTCCTTGCCCATAAACTTCTTGTTGTGGCTCATGGCAATGAGCTCGATGGGATGAGTATGAACAGTGGCCTTATAGTTGGAACCTTTCTCGATAAGACGGGCATGAACCGACAGATGGCTTGGCAACTCGGATGTAGGCATCACGGCATTGTCGGCAATGATTTCGTAGCTGGCACAATCGTCCAGAATACGAATGACAGAACCATTGTCCATAGGCCAACGAGCCAAGTCGCGCATTCGCTTGCCTGTTCCCTTGCAGAAGAAGTAACAACCCTTCAGCGCAGGCAGGACAGTACCTATCTGCTTCACTTCGCTGATGGCAGGCAGCGCCTTCATCTCGTCATCAACAAGGTCGGTCACATTAACCGTAATATTGCCACCATTACGCTCAGCCCAACCATTCTGCCAAAGATAGCCAGCTACCTCGGCAATCTTATCCACTTCCTTCTTTAAGGCAGGACGACCCTCTAAAACACTTTTCATTTCTTGATTGTTTGTATTACTGGTTGCAAAATTAACACGAAAATATGACTATCGACCTAAAGTTTGATATTTTAGCCAAGACTTTTGACAAGTTACAAAAATAATTTGTATCTTTGCACGTATGAATTCATTGAACACCAACAACATCAAATGGAGCGAGAATGTAATCATCGCTGATGCAGACTATATCGACAAGGTGGCATTCGACCTTATCGTAAACTTTGAGCGTATGATCAACCGCCGCATCCAGCCTGCCGACATGGCTCAGTGGGCTGTATGTATTGCCCTCGACGGTGGACTAAGAGAAGGTGAGCACGAGACGCAACTGGTGCTCATACACAGCCAGCAATCGAAGGCGATGCAGAACTTCCGACCTTCCGACTATGAGAAGGACCTGAATGCCCAGGCATTCAAGGATCCACGTCTGGGCGAGTTCGTCATCTCTTCATATCCTACGGAAGAAAAGATGGTGGGCAAAGACGATTTCCTCGTAGACGTAGCCCGCACGGTTTGCAATGCCAAGGAGGTGAAACGAGTGATGATCATTCCCAACTCGGAGGAAGGCGATGCCTACGACCAGTTGCGCGACATGCTTCGCAAGGTAGACGACGAGAAACGCGTCACTCTCTTTGCCATGCAGCCTCTTCCCGGCGGCAACTTCCGACAAGAAATACTGGGCTATTCGCTGATGAATGCCTTAGGCATATCAGCAAATGAAATAAAATAAGCTGATGAATATCAGCAAATGAAATGAGCTGATGAACGTCAGCAAATAAAATGAGCTGATGAACGTCAGCAAATAAAATGAGCTAAAACAAGAAATAATAACATTAAACATTTATACTTAAATGAGTAGAGTACTTATGATTGGCGCAGGTGGCGTCGCTACCGTGGCAGCTTTAAGATTGTCCAGAACCAGGACGTTTTTACAGAGTTCATGATTGCCAGCCGCCGCAAGGAAAAATGCGACAAGTTGGTGAAGTCTATCCACGATAAAGGCTACAAGATGGACATCCAGACAGCGAGGTGGATGCCGACGATGTGGAGCAGTTGAAAGCCCTCTTCAACAGCTACAAACCTGAGTTGGTCATCAATCTCGCTCTGCCCTACCAGGACCTCACCATCATGGACGCTGCTTAGCCTGCGGTTGCAACTATATGGACACGGCCAACTACGAGCCCAAGGACGAGGCTCACTTTGAGTATTCATGGCAATGGGCTTACAAGGACAAGTTTGAAAAAGCTGGTCTTTGCGCTATCCTTGGCTGCGGCTTCGACCCTGGTGTTTCGGGCATTTTTACCGCATACGCTGCCAAGCATCACTTCGACGAGATCGAGGTTCTCGACATCGTAGACTGCAATGCCGGCAATCACCACAAGGCTTTCGCAACCAACTTCAACCCAGAAATCAACATCCGTGAGATTACCCAGAAAGGTCTGTGGTATAAGAATGGAGAATGGATTGAGACCGACCCTCTGTCTATCCACAAGCCTCTCACCTATCCTAACATCGGTCCTCGCGAGAGCTATCTGATGCACCACGAGGAACTGGAGAGCCTGGTAAAGAACTATCCTACCATCAAGGAGGCTCGCTTCTGGATGACATTCGGTCAGCAGTATCTCACCTATCTCGACTGTATAGAGAACCTCGCATGAGCCGCATCGACGAGATAGAATACGAGGCTCCATTGGCCGACGGCTCCGGTAAGACTGCCAAGGTGAAGATCGTACACTGCAATTCCTCAAGGCCGTATTGCCTAACCCTCAGGACCTCGGTGAGAACTACGACGGAGAGACCTCTATCGGTTGCCGCATCCGCGGAAAGAAGGACGGCAAGGAGCACACCTATTATGTTTACAACAACTGCAAGCATCAGGAAGCATACAACGAGACCGGCATGCAGGGCGTAAGCTATACCACGGGTGTGCCAGCATGATCGGCGCCATGATGTACCTCAAGGGCATCTGGAAGAAACCAGGCGTATGGAACGTTGAGGAGTTCGACCCAGATCCATTCATGGAGCAGCTCAACAAGCAGGGATTGCCTTGGCACGAGGTGTTCGACGGCGACTTGGAGATTGACTAATCATTATCAAAATACCCCCTTAGTGACGGCGAAGACAGAAAGGTACTATTCATACCAACCGTTTTTATCGTCACTAATTCATAAAACATTAGAAAGATATGGCAAAGAAAGACGAAATAAAGGAAGGATCCCTGAACCCCAACGAGGGTAAGTTGAAGGCCCTTCAGGCTGCCATGGCCAAGATAGAGAAAGACTTCGGTAAGGGATCTATCATGAAGCTTGGCGACGAGCACATTGAGAATATAGAGGTGATTCCTACTGGAAGTATCGCCCTCGATATGGCCTTGGGCGTAGGCGGCTACCCCAAGGGACGAATCATTGAAATCTATGGTCCGGAATCTTCTGGTAAGACCACACTTGCCATCCATGCCATCGCAGAGGCTCAGAAAGCTGGAGGTATTGCTGCATTCATCGATGCCGAGCATGCCTTCGACCGTTTCTATGCTGCCAAGTTGGGCGTAGATGTTGACAACCTGTGGATTTCGCAGCCCGACAATGGTGAACAGGCGCTTCAGATAGCCGACCAGCTGATCAGTTCGGCTGCGGTAGACATCGTCGTCATCGACTCTGTGGCTGCCCTGACTCCTAAGAAGGAAATTGAGGGCGACATGGGTGACAATGTTGTAGGACTCCAGGCCCGACTGATGAGCCAGGCTCTGCGCAAGCTCACTTCTACCATCAGCAAGACCAATACCACCTGTATCTTCATCAACCAGTTGCGCGAGAAGATTGGTATTATGTTTGGTAATCCTGAGACTACGACAGGTGGTAATGCGCTGAAGTTCTATGCTTCTGTACGCCTCGACATCCGTAAGGCTACAGCCATCAAGGATGGCGATAATGTTATCGGAAACCTGGTGCGCGTAAAGGTGGTCAAGAACAAGGTGGCTCCTCCTTTCCGCAAGGCTGAGTTCGACATCATGTTTGGCGAAGGCATCAGCCACGCAGGCGAAGTTTTCAATCTGGGCGTGGAGCATGGCATCATCAAGAAGAGCGGAAGTTGGTACAGCTATAATGGCTCCAACCTGGGACAGGGTGCCGACCCAACCAAGCTGATACTGAAGGACAACCCTGAGCTTCTCGAAGAAATAGAAGCCAAGGTACGCGAGGCGCTTGCCAATGCAGAATAAGTAAGATGTTGTTTGCCCTCATGACAAAAACTACGCATGATGGCAGCTCTATAAAGAAATAAGAAATCCCCGACAGTAGGAAGCAATATCCTAACTGTCGGGGATTTCTTATTTCATTCACTGTTCATCGAATACGATAGGAAAAACATCGCTTACCTGCTTCTATACGCAGCACACAGACTCCTGTCCCTACTCCTTGTAAAGAGATGACAGCGTGGTTGCCATCGACAGATGTTGCCTGCTGGAGCAATCGACCAGCCACATCATATAGACGCAGCGACTTCAAGTCTTGCCCAGAGACAAAGAGGCTGCTCCCCTCACGGCTGATAGTAAAAGAAGGTTGGGTCGTGATTACAGCACCAATAGACGTGGGCGTAGCTTGTGAGAGCGTAAGGACACTACCTTTATGTTGTAAGTAATAGGTGGTCAGAGGATTACACAAATCCACCTCCTGTCCACCTATCTCGCCCATCACCATCACGCGATAGGCATGTCCATCTTCCCAAGGTAGGTCGCTCTTGCGCAGCCAATAGCTATAAAGAGGTACAGGCACCGAAGAAGAAACAGAAACCAAGTCATTGAGACCCTTTACCTGTATCTTTTCGTGAGTCATCAGGTCTTCGCAAGACATAGATACGTTGCTTCATAGTTACGACCTTCAGATGTGCGTAGCATGACAGCGATTTTGAAGATTGACATTTGTGACACATCAATGCTGTTCGATTCTATCCTGCTATTCGAGTCATCGGCAAAAAAGACTTCTAACTGAGACATGAGAGGCTTTTCTTGTGCCTTGACAACTTCGATGTAAGCCGCCTCCTTATCGTGAATCAGGTTGACAGGATAAACCACCGTCTCTTCCGCATCAGCCGACAAAGAAAGTTGCACTTCATAACGTCCTGGAGTCATGCTGCTTGGCAAAGAAAGAACGATGGGAATCTCAGCTTCGGTAAAGCCTCTATCTCGGTCAACTCATCCACACGAGTATCGAGCACTACCGCCTTCCTATCGTCGAGCAACCGCACCCTCAGATAACAGTCGCGAGGCACACCATTCAGGTTTTTCAACGTAAAAAAGGTCAATACCTTTCCACCCTGCTCTGCTTGACCTGAGAGCCTGGGCTGCGACATCAACTGAAAAACAACATCAGTAGAACATATTTCAGAGATGCGACCTCGTCCATCAGATAGTTCCACCTCTATGATGGGAGCCTTCTTCATCGCGAAGAATTCATCCCACGAACCATCCTCTCGTTGAGCTACACATACAGGGGCCAACCGATAATAACCATTTTCCAAACCTGTAAGTTTCATTTTTACAGACTGAACTTGATTGACAAGATAATCGCTTCCCATAAACCCTGCATCGCTTCCACCATAGAGTCGTTGAGTAAAACCGCCTATAGCGTGATCGTCGGTATAAGCCACCTGTCGGCATGTACCCTCAGCATCATAAACAGCTATGCCCACATCACCCTTGAAAGGCTTACCCTTATTGACAAAAGAGTTCATCTCAATGGTCAACGACTGAGAAGCAAGGAAGCTTTTATCTTCTGCATCCTTTAGAAGAACAGCCCCGCCCTCATTAAACATCAACTGAGGAGATGACTCCAAAAGTCCACGCTCTATTGCAGGATATTTGCCATTATTGGGATGTGCCAAGATGACCATAATAGCACGATTGAAGCCAAGGGCTTGCCTTGGAACTCGCTTCCCGTCTGTGAGAGGCTAAGATTGGTGAGCGAATAGTAGGCATCGCCCTGTCCATCCCATCCAAAATTCATGTGGAAAAGACCATTCTCATCAAACCCATCAGTTACCCAAGCATGACCTGAAGCATTACCTGCAGGACGACCTTCCAGATAAACAGGACAACCATTAAGTAATTCCTGCCGCAAGATCTGCGCAAAACGAGTCGGGCCTTCGACAGCTTGGTGACATAAGCAGCAGTATAGTCGAAATTTTTCTGAAGAGCCTGATACGCAAAAATACCTTGTGTACCACTTGAAGCTGGGGTGTACTGCATGAAGGAAGCTACCCCCACATCGTTCATCAATAAGGCTACAGCATCCTCTTGCTCCTTTGTCGCAGATACAGGATAATTATAATCGGGCAGCATATTCGCCCAATCGTAGTGCGACTGACTAAAGTCTGCACTCTTCATCGTATTATAATAGGTGACGCGATATTCGTTTTTACCACTCCCCTGAGCAGGCCATTGATAGTAATACATCATCTGGGCCACCGCTGTTGCCACACACCCACTATAGGGATAACCCGTCTGGGCATTAAACGGATGCGACTGTCCCCACTTGCTTTTCAACAAGGGAGATACGGTCTTCGAGAACAACCCCGAACGGGCTTTTCTCCGCACCATCACCCGCCCTTCTTTCAGCACATCATACGTTTGACGATAAGCCTCCAGGAGTAGCTTTACACCAGGATTAGCCTGTAGTGTATCGAGGGTTTCCTCGGTGCTATAGGCCAACACATCGCCCATATCATCGTCACCAGCAACAACGACAAAACCTTTGCCCTGTGCATCGTTATAAATATAATAAGGTGCCAAGGCTGCAGGGCGAAGTCCCTTTGCCCGCGCTTGAGCCTTCACGTCGCGAGACAGGGTGATGTACTTCTTGGCTATCTCTACAGCTTGTTTCGGATAGACATCTTTGCCATAAGCAGCTTGGCAGACGGCTACTAACATCCACACGACAAGCGAGCATATCACTGTCAGGGAGCAGCCATCAGCCAAGGAGTAGTGTTTATTCAACATATTTCTATTACGTATTCTTCGAATTATAGGAAAGCAATGGTCAGACCAGCCATCACGATGCTGACCATTGACATGAGTTTGATAAGAATGTTGAGCGACGGACCGGAAGTGTCCTTGAACGGGTCGCCTACGGTATCGCCCACAATAGTCGCCTTGTGGTTCTCGCTGCCCTTTCCTTCAAAGCTACCCTCTTCTATCATCTTCTTGGCATTGTCCCATGCGCCTCCCGAATTGGACATGAACACAGCAAGGGTAAAGCCTGCTGCCAGACCGCCGGTGAGAAGTCCGAGAACTCCAGCCACACCCAACACAAGCCCCACAACGATAGGAATAATGATGGCAAGCAAAGAAGGGATGATCATCTCGCGTTGTGCGCTACGGGTACTTATCTCCACACATCGACCATAGTCAGGCGTAGCTTTGCCTTCGAGTATTCCCTTGATCTCACGGAACTGCCGGCGAACCTCCTGAACCATCGATTCTGCAGCACGGCCTACTGCTCCCATGGTCAAGCCACAGAACAGGAATGCTGCCATGGCTCCGAGGAATGCTCCAACTAAAACCTTAGGATTGATGAGGTTTACCTGGAAGAAGTTGATGAAATCTATTGTTGTTGCATTCGAAGGATCGAAGACATTGCCAGCTGCGTCTACATACTGTTTTCCGTTCTCTACGGCACGTATCATGGCTATCTTGATCTCCTCGATGTAGGATGCAAGAAGGGCAAGAGCCGTCAGAGCTGCCGAACCGATGGCAAAGCCCTTGCCTGTGGCAGCCGTCGTATTGCCCAGGGCATCGAGCGCATCAGTACGCTCACGAACCTCCTTGCCCAATCCGCTCATCTCAGCATTTCCGCCAGCATTGTCGGCTATAGGTCCATAGGCATCTGTGGCAAGGGTGATGCCGAGAGTCGACAGCATACCCACTGCCGCGATGCCGATGCCATAAAGGCCGGTGCTGATAGATTTGGCCGACAGCGACATATCGAAGCCATTGGCACAAAGATAACTCAGCATGATGGCTACAGAGATGGTGACAACGGGAATCATGGTGGAAATCATTCCCGTGCCTATACCTTTTATAATAACTGTGGCAGGGCCTGTCTGCGATGCCTCGGCTATCTTCTGTGTTGGCTTATAACTCTGAGAGGTGTAATATTCTGTTGCCTGTCCGATGATGACTCCAGCCACAAGACCGCTGATGACTGAGAAAGAAAGGCCGAGCCAGTTCTCTATGCCCAACAGATAGAGAATGGCGAATGTGGCAACGGCTATAAGTGCCGCGCTGACATTGGTGCCAAGTCCCAACGAGTGGAGGAGCTCTTTCATGGAAGCGCCTTCCTTGGTACGAACCAAGAAGATGCCGATGAGAGACAGGAAGATGCCGATGGCTGCGATAACCATAGGTGCGATGACGGCACGCAGCTGCATATCGCCATTCATGGCAAAAGCCGTGGCTCCCAAGGCGGCTGTCGACAATATCGAACCGCAATAGCTTTCGTAGAGGTCGGCTCCCATTCCTGCCACATCGCCCACATTGTCGCCCACATTGTCGGCTATGGTAGCTGGATTGCGAGGATCGTCTTCAGGAATATTCGCCTCTACCTTGCCCACGAGGTCGGCTCCCACATCGGCAGCCTTGGTATAAATTCCTCCTCCCACACGGGCAAAGAGTGCCTGGGTAGAAGCACCCATGCCAAAGGTCAGCATGGTGGTGGTAATGGTGACAAGGGCTGTGGCCTCTCCTTCGTACACCGCATTAAGAACAATAAACCAGATGGCAATATCGAGCAAACCGAGTCCCACCACCACGAGTCCCATCACGGCACCGCTCCGGAAGCTATCTTCAGACCTTTGTCCAGTCCGGTGCGTGCACCATGGGCTGTACGGGCAGAAGCATAAGTAGCGGTCTTCATGCCAAAGAATCCTGCCAAACCAGAGAAGAGTCCGCCGGTGAGGAAGGCAAAGGGCACCCATGGATCTGCACCTTCAGCACATAAGCCATGAAGGCGAAAACAATGGCGAGAACGACGAAGACGGCCGTCACCACCTTGTACTGCTGCTTGAGGTAAGCCATAGCACCCTTTCTTACATGCTCTGCAATTTCTTTCATTCTGTCTGTACCTTCATCCTCTTTCATCATGGTGCGGAAGAAGAACCATGCCATTCCCAATGCCACAACGCTGGCTATTGGAATGAGCCAAAATACTAATGGAATGCTGTTCATAATGCTATATTTATTGGTTAGTAATAATTCCATTTATTCGTTATGGTATAACGATGGTGCAAATATAATAAATTTATTAATACGAAAGAGGAAAAACTGAATATTTATTTTATGACACTTAATGACACACTTAGATAAACAAAGAAAATCCTAACTACTTAGCAAGCAGTCAGGATTTTATCATGTGCGCCTGATAGGACTCGAACCTACACGGCCTAAACCACTAGATCCTAAGTCTAGCGCGTCTACCAATTCGCCACAAGCGCATTTGCGAGTGCAAAGATACAACTTATATTTCAATTAGAAGAAGAAAAAAGACAAAAAACTTGGAAGTTGCTTGCTTTTTCGGAATTTTATTACTATTTTTGCAAACTGAGATAATGGAGCGAATCTATACCTCAAAGAACTTTAGCAAGTTCTGTTACAATTACTTCCCAACTTGCGAAGCCAGAATTACTAACCCCAAAAGATAATATCACAGATGAATATTCCTACTATTTTTACTCAACCAGAAGACTTCTACTCATTAGCATGCTATACCTATATACTGTCTGGCGTGATATGTGGTGTTGTCAGATGGTTTCACATGTGTCATCCGTTCGACAAATGGGGGGGGCGACTTCTTCTACCCTGCTCGCCGGCAGATGACATTCTTTTACACAGCAACGGCTTTGCAGTTGCCTTACGTATTGTGTCCTGGCGACCCAGGAACCTGGCTATTTGCCCGTAGCTTCGGTATACTCTACTATCCCGTATGCTTCACCATACTCTATCATCGCTATTTCCAAACGGATAATCCTTGGCGTCAATGGTCGGCAGTGACCTATTTCGTCACCCCGTTCCTATTGCTGGGTGGGCTTTTATTTATCGTCTTTTTCCATCAGAACAATCTACTCATCCCCTACAAGTTAACATGGGAGATTGCCATGGGAGGTGTCAGCATCCTACTTTCCATCCATCTCTTCAAGGAGTGTAAATGGCTTATTAAGAAAGTAGATAGTTACCACACACAGAACTACTCCAACGAATCCGACTTCCCCTTCTCCTTTGCCAAGAAGATATTGCACTTGCCAGCCTTAGGGCTTCTCATAATGTGGGTCCTGTTTATTCTTGACAACCAAATGGTCAAAGCATATATTGACCTATTTATGGCAGCATGGCAGGTTCAGTTCCTCTGCCTCATTCTGCACCCCAACAAAACGATTCACTCCGAGCAAAATAAAAACAATATGGACTTCATTGAAAACGAAAACATGGAGCAAATCTTGCAGGAGAAAGAATTATTTGAGAAAATCGTACAGACAGCAGATGGTCAAGTATTAGAAGAAGCCCCTATAGACGACACATCCGATGAGCCAAAACTCATCACATATAATAAGGAGAAACTACGACTGCAGATGGAACAGGAAAACTGGGAGTCGGTAAAAAACGAGGTGCTGACCATCGTAAGCCGCAGATATCTGGAACCCAGCCTGAAGCGAATAGAAGTGGTGCGCGATGTCAGTTCGATGAACCACACTCTGGCAGGCACCTTCATCACACAAGTGGGATTCTACAGACTGGTCAACGCTTTCCGCATCCGTCATTACGAAAGGCTGATGGCGTCCGACTCTTCTGCCAACATAGGACAGGAAGCCGCTGCCGAGCTGTGCGGTTTCAAGAACAGATGGGGACTCACCAATGCCAGAAAGCGACTCAAAGACTTCGACTACGACCTGATAGAGAAGTATGTGAGCTGAACTTTTTACCTTTTTTTACTCGACTTTCGCTTTACTCAACTTCCGCAAATAGGGATATTCAACAACCTTATCCGTATGGAGGGGAAAATGATATAAAAGCACAATATAGGTACAAAAACTGCTTGAAAGGAATAAAATCAACGTGAACGTGCGGTGGATTTAGTTAAAAAATACTGAATCCACCGCACGTTCACGTTAAAAAACTGAGGTTCACAACAAAAAACTGAGGTTCACTCCCATTGATTAGTTTTTACTTATTTTTGCAGTCGAAAGTAATAACCTATTTTATTAACTGCTTCCCTTTTTTATATTTATACTGTAATAAGATATATGAAAGTAAATATATTTAAAAGGTGTATAAGGAAAAGTGGAGCTTAAAACCTAAATTAATTATGAAAAAGAAGTTTTATCCTATGTTGCTCATAGCAGCCTTGAGCTTGTCGGCATGTACGGACGTGACAGAACCTACTGTCGATTATGGTGGAAACACATTTATCAATGACTACTCGGCACTGGTAGATGCAGTCAATAACTTGAACAAGACGCTGAAAGAGCGATTTGACGCCCTCAACACATTGTTGAGAGACGGCATGGCAGACATTAAGTTGGCAGTAGATGCCAACACGGGTGCCATCACAGTATTGAGTGAGAATACAAAGAATGGTCTTAAAGACATCAACACATCTTTATTTAATGGTTTCGAAGCCTTAACCGCACAATTGACCACACTCACCGGACAGATTACTGCCCAGGGCGAAGCCATCGTATACGCCATGAACCAGAATGGCGAAATCTTGCGTCTCCAGATAGACACCACCGGTAAGCTTATCTCGGCACAAATCTTGGCTTCTGGCAATGCTCTTGTAGACGTTATCAACAACCAGGGCAACACCATGGCAGAGCGCATAGCAGCCTTGACAGCTGCCGTGAAGGGCGGATTTGCCGACATCAAGGTGGAGATCAACAACAACACTGGTGCCATCACAGCACAGGGCGAGAGCCTGAAGGCTGGTCTCAACACCATTAACACGACAATCTTCAATGGCTTCACAGCTATCAAGACCACAATAGATGAAAATGGCAACAAGATCGTGACCGCATTGAACGAAAATGCTGAAGTTCTACGCCTACAGATCGACACCACAGGCAAGCTCCTCAATGCTACCTTAATCGCTAAGGCTGATGCTATCATCAAGGCTATCAACGACCAGACAGCAAGCATGGAGTCTCGTTTCAATGCACTGACCACAGCTATAGAGACAGGTTTGGCAAACATCAAGGTGGAAATTGACAAGAATACAGGTGCCATCAAACTCCTCGATGACAATACTCAGGGCAGCTTAGGAAATCTCAATACCAGCTTGCTGAAGATAGATGCTACATTGATCGATGGCTTCACAGCTATCAAACCACAATGAACGAAAATGGCGATAAGATTGTAACCGCTATGAACAAGAATGGAGAGGTTCTGCGCCTGCAGATTGACACCACTGGCAAGCTCCTCAATGCTACCATCGTGGCTAAGGCTGATGCCATCATCCAAGCAATCAACGACCAATCAAATAGTCTGGCTGAACGTCTCAATGCACTCACCTTAGCTGTACAGACTGGTCTCGCTGACATCAAGGTAGAAATTAACGAGAATACAGGTGCCATTAAGCTTCTTGAAGAGACCACTCAGGCAGGTCTTGCTCAGATCAACACTACGCTTGTTAATGGTTTCACCGAGTTGAATACCAATATCGACAACCATGGCAAAAAGATTGTAACTGCTATTGGTAATTTGAGCGATACGTTCGAAGCACAGAGCAAACTGCTCCGCCTCACCATCGACACCAACGGCTCACTCATCGCAGCACAGCTCAAGAGTAGCATCCTCGACCTCACAACCGAGTTGAAGAGCCAGACCTTGACGTTAGGCACAAAGCTTGAGGCCATCAACACCACTGTAGGTGCAGGACTGGCAGAGATTAAGGTAGTTAACGATAAGATTAATACCACGCTCGATCTCCGTCTCACATCAGTGGAGAACAAACTTGGAAGCAACAACTCTGCACTTGGCGATATCAAGACAGAACTCAGCAACCTGAAGAACGCCATCGACAACGTAAACACCAACATCACCACGGGCTACACAGCAGTAAAGGGTAGCATCGATGACATGACAGGACAACTCACCGTTAAGTTGAGTGACAACACAACAGCCATCGTCAACATGGAAAACGGCATGAAGAACCAGCTCATTGCTCTGAAGGAGATGATAGAGCAGCAGGGCGGCAAGATCGTTACAGCCATCGGCCAGAACGGTGACGTTATTGTGGCAGCAGTAAACCAACAGGGCGGCATTATCGGAACAGCCATCACCACACAGGGAGGCGAGATTAAGGGCTCTATCACAGGCTTGGAGAACGGCATAAAGAGTGCCATCACACAGCAGACAACCGACATGAACCTTGTCATCGCAGGAGTGGTTGATGCTATCACCGCACAGACCGCAGCTCTCAACACTGCTATCGCTAAAGGAGTTAGCAAGGTAGTAAAATCTAACACCAAGTTGCAGAATGCCCTTACTACAGCCATTAAAGAGCTGAAGGACAAGCAGGACGCCAACTCACAAGCCATGCTCAAGCAGTTGGAAAAGATGGCTGCCGACAACGGCATCTATCAGGATCCAGCCGACAAAACCTCTGTATACATGGAACCAGCGATGTGGGCAGCAGTATCAGCAGACCCAACTCTGAAGAAAATCATCTCAGACATGCTTGAGGTACAGAAGCCTACTATCCTGTGCTACGCCTACTATTCAGCTTATACAGGCACGGTACAGAACAACAACTTAATCAAGGTAAATACCGAGCAGGTTGTTTCAACAACAGAAGTTGTGGCAGGTACACTCCAGCCCATGCAACTCGCCAACGGCAAGAAGGTTATCAGAATAGCCAAAGTGCCAGAGCAGATGAATTATAATATTACTTCAACCGTTAAGAACATCTTACACATCCTTTACGTGGATGCCAAAGGAAAGAATAGCCTCCCCTATGGAGGAGTCAGCAACATATTGCTTAACTTGACTACCTATAAAGATGGAGTCATCATGTCGGTTTTGAAGTGCAACTTTTACTTGCAAAATGATGCTGATGCAACAGGAACTCCATCTTTCGAGTATCCCGAATAAGTAAGAATCTGCAGAAAGAGCATGAATATCTCATGCCAATATGCTACCGCATTACAAATTCAAAGCAGTTACAATTATGAGAATAAAACGTTTAACCTTGGCAGTCGCGTCTTAGCGACGGCTGCCACACTCCAAGCACAAACCTACAATGATACGGTGCGTACTCACACTTGGTCGGTTTACATCCAGGGAGGAGGAACTCTGTATCATGGCATGAGGGGTATGGACGATATAGCTAAAAGAAAGCACATCATGCCCTTCGGAGGTGTCGGAGTGAAATACAATATCAAGCCCTGGGTAAGACTGGGTTTGAACTTAGAGTACGACATGCTGAGGTCGACAGACAAGGGCATGCTCTCTACCACAACGAACAGGGATTATGAGATAAAAGATCCTTCTACAGGAAAAACCTATCCTACGACCTTGGAGACCAAGATGGACAGATTCCAGAACCGCTATACCATGCAGTACGCCATGGCAGACCTGAATGTAGACTTCAACATCATGGAGTTCTGGCACAACCGCAAGGCCCAGCAGCTCAATCTTTGGTTAGGAGTCGGTGTCGGTTATCTGCGCGGTTGGAGCCGCAACTCCACCACCTTCTCTTACCGAGAGATGGCTGTTGCCAAGGGTGAAGGATACTACAACGTCTACACCCACAACTACATGAAGAGCCATGCCTTCAACGACCATGTAGATGCGATGTACATACCTGCACTCTGTCGTTGGAATACGACCTCTCCTCTCGCTGGACAGCAGGTGTATTCGGCAGATATAGTTATCTGCCTCTCAACAAGGACTTGACTCCTAAGGGAATATACAGTGCAGGAGTGGTTCTTCGCTTCAACTTCGTCAGCAAGGTGATGCCAAGCAACAAGGCCCGCTACTACAAGGCTCTGAGAGATCAGGCCGAAATGAAGGAAGCCTACGAAAAGCAATTGGCTGAAAAGCAGCGTGCATACGACGGATTGTCTGAGAGTCTGAAGCTTGCCGCAAGGACAATGCCGAGCTGCAGTCATTGCTCGACGACTGCGAGAAGTCGAAGAAGGTGAAGTCTTACGAGGTATTCTTCACCGTAGACAAGACCAACATCACGACTCAGGAAAGACTTCGCTTGAAGAAGTTTATCAACACCCTGAAGGAACAGGGCGACTACAAGCTTACCATCATCGGTGAGGCTTCATCGGACGGAGTTTCTTCAAAGAACTACAAACTCAGCGAGGGTCGTCTGAACAATGTTGTCAACTTCCTGAAGAAACAAGGCATCAAGGCTTCGACATCAAGTTGGAGAAGGCCATTGGCGACAGCAACGGCTGTTCAAAGGAGGAATGCCGCAGAGTTTTGATTATTATTGAGTAATAATACAGGGTAAATCTTTTCTTTTAAGCCGCCACAGATAGCTTTAAGCTTCTGGGGCGGCTTTCTTTATGGGGAAGGAAGTTTCTTCTGGAACTCCTGAAGCAACTCCCCTATTGATCCTTCAGCCAGTCGCGGTCTTTTTCGTCTTCCGCAGTAAGTTCTTATCGTCGAAGAGGCTTGTCTGTCCTGTCAACTCATCGATAATCTGTTGCTGGCTCTTGCCGGCATCAGGGTCGAGGTTCTCGTCGGATGATTTTGCCTTTGTCCTGGACGACACTTTGCCGTCGGCAGCATCGCCATCGGCTGTCGTCTCATCGCCATCGGCTGCGTCGGCAGCATCGGCTGTATCTGCGGGCTCTGGGAAGCGGGTCGGCTCTATTTCCTCTATAGAACCGATGTTCCAGGTAGAAGTCGTTTTCCCTTAGCTTGAAACTCTTCTGTGCGATAAACTGCTCGGCGTCGATTTCCTCAGCAGGACGCACAGCATCCACACCTCCATAAGTCACCTTGATACGAGGATAAACTGTATCGGTAAGGAGAATCAGCTTGCTGTTGACATTCTCGCCAAGGAAGTTCTGATGGCGCTTGGCAGCGTCCATGGTGAATCGCTTGATGTAAGGATAGCCCTCGTTGTCGGCATCATAGAGAACGGCAGTCCATATCTTATGCTCGTCCCACTTTTCCAGTCGCAGGATATTGTCCTCATAGTGGTTGTTGGGGTCGAAGTTGGTGATATAGAACTCGCCATTGTCGAGAACCACCAAGATATATTCATCGTCATTAAACTCGCCGAGGAAACGTCCGTTCTCGTCGTAATTGATACGGTTGACATCAGGATCGAACCACACCTTTCTTCCTCCCAAGGTACTGTGGCCATGACTCTTCAGACCAATGCGACGGATGGTTCGCCTGGTGAGCAGATTGCCCTTGGCGGCACGTCCCTTGATGATAATATCCGAGAAGTCTTTCTCGATAAAGATGCTCTGTCGCTTCTTCGAGAGGTCTGGATCCAGTGTTATCTTGATGATTTCAGCCTCGCCGTTGGGGTTGGCCGTGAAGTAGATGACACGGCTTCCGGGCGTTCCCTGCGTGATGTCGTACATTTTGTCGCGTGTCATCGACGTCACGTTGAATCGCTTGATGAAGTAGTCACCCTGCTTGCCGTCACGATACACACAGTTGTAGATGGTTCGCTTGTCGTTCTTCTTGAACACCTGCACATGGAGGATGTTCTTTCCCACGAAGATCTTGTCGGCCACCTTGGTCACCTTGAACTTTCCGTCCTTATAGAAGATGATGATATCGTCGAGGTCGGAACAGTTGCACACCAACTCATCCTTCTTCAGTCCTGTACCCACGAATCCTTCCTGTCGGTTGATGTAGAGTTTCTGATTGGCCTCCACCACCTTGGTCACCTCGATGGTGTCGAAGTTTCTTATCTCGGTGCGTCGTGGATGCGCCTTGCCATACTTGGTCTTGAGATATTCAAACCAGTTGATGGTGACATCAGTCATGTGGGCGAGGTCGTTCTCTATCTCCGCCAGTTCGGCTTTGATTTTCAGCAAGAGGTCGTCGGCCTTGTCCTTATTATATTTCAGGATGCGCTGCATTTTGATTTCAAGGAGTTTCAGAATGTCCTCGCGCGTTATCTCTCTGTGGAATGCATACTCCACCTTGCCTTTTCCGTCGACTACGGCTGTGAAGAGCTTGTCCTTGAAAGGCTCCAGCTTCGAGGCGATAAAGGCCACAACCTCGTCCTGACTCTTGCTCTGCTCGAACTTGCGCTCCTTGTAGATGCGCTCCTCGATGAAGATACGCTCGAGCGAGGAGAAGAAGAGCTGCTCCTCCAGTTCGCCCTTGCGCAGCATCAACTCCTTGCGCAGCAGTCCCATGGTGCGGTCTACGCTGTGGCGCAGCACATCGCTCACGGTGAGGAAGCAAGGCTTATTGTCCTCGATGACACAGCAGTTGGGCGAGATGTTGATCTCGCAGTCGCTGAAGGCATAAAGTGCGTCCATGGTCTTGTCGGAAGAGTTCCGGGAGCCAGATGGACGAGGATTTCCACGTTGGCAGAGGTAACGTCCTCTATCTTTCTGGCCTTTATCTTTCCCTTCTCCACCGCCTTGGTGATGGAGTCGATGAGGCTTCCGGTGGTCTTGCTGAAAGGAATCTCGGTGATGACAAGCGTCTTGTTGTCGAGTTTGTCTATCTTGGCACGCACCTTCAGCACGCCTCCACGCTGTCCGTCGTTATACTTGCCCACATCGATGGCTCCACCCGTAGGAAGTCGGGATAGATGGTGAAAGGCTCGCCCTTGAGATAGTGTACGGCAGCATCGCAAAGCTCATTGAAGTTGTGTGGCAGCACCTTGCTGCTCAGACCTACGGCAATGCCTTCTGCTCCCTGTGCCAGCAGCAAGGGGAACTTGGCGGGGAGCGTAATAGGCTCCTTGTTGCGGCGTCATAGGAGAGCTGCCAGTCGGTTGTTTTGGGATTAAACACCACGTCGAGCGCGAACTTGGACAGACGTGCCTCTATGTATCGTGAAGCCGCCGCACGGTCGCCGGTGAGGATGTTTCCCCAGTTTCCCTGTGTGTCGATGAGCAGGTCTTTCTGTCCCATCTGTACGAGTGCGTCGCCGATAGAGGCGTCGCCATGCGGGTGAAACTGCATGGTGTGTCCCACGATATTCGCCACCTTGTTGTATCTTCCGTCGTCCATTCTCTTCATCGAGTGCAGTATGCGTCGCTGCACGGGCTTGAGTCCGTCCTCGATATGAGGCACGGCACGCTCGAGAATCACATAGGAGGCATAGTCGAGGAACCAGTTCTGGTACATTCCGCTAAGATGGCGCACCGCCGAAGCGTCAAACCTGTTGACAGGCTTGTAGTCGGAATGCTGTTCAGCCGCATCCAAATCTTGTGGCTCACCACCCTTCTGAAGTTCGTCTTTGTCTTTAATTTCGTCGCTCATAGATAGCTTTTAATACTTATTTTATATATTTTAGGCAAAAATACAAAGAAAATTCGAGAAAAAGGCGTATCTTTGCCGAAAATTTGAAAAATATAAGATTTCATCATGGCACAAGAAGATGTTTTTAAGAAGATTGTAAGCCATTGCAAAGAGTATGGCTTCGTGTTTCCAAGTAGCGAAATTTATGATGGTTTGGCAGCCGTTTACGACTATGGTCAGAACGGTGTCGAGCTGAAAAACAATATCAAGCAGTACTGGTGGCAGAGCATGGTATTGCTGCACGAGAACATTGTGGGTCTCGACGCAGCCATCTTTATGCACCCTACTGTTTGGAAGGCTTCAGGTCACGTGGATGCGTTCAATGATCCATTGATCGACAACCGCGACTCGAAGAAGCGTTATCGCGCCGATGTGCTCATCGAGGACCACATGGCCAAATACGAGGAGAAGATCGCCAAGGAGATCGCCAAGGCTAAGAAGCGTTTCGGCGACAGCTTCGACGAGGCTCAGTTCCGCGCCACCAATCCTCGCGTCTTGGAGAATCAGAAGAAGTTCGACGACCTTCATGCCCGCTACACCGAGGCCATGCAGGGTCCTAACCTCGAGATGCTGAAGCAGATCATCGAGGACGAGGGCATCGTATGCCCTATCAGCGGCACCAAGAACTGGACAGACGTTCGTCAGTTCAACCTGATGTTCTCTACCCAGATGGGTGCAGCGAGCGATGCTACCAGCAAGGTTTATCTGCGTCCTGAGACAGCCAGGGTATCTTTGTCGACTACCTGAGCGTTCAGAAGACAGGCCGCATGAAACTTCCTTTCGGTATCTGCCAGATAGGTAAGGCATTCCGCAACGAGGTTGTGGCTCGCCAGTTTGTATTCCGTATGCGCGAGTTCGAGCAGATGGAGATGCAGTTCTTCTGCCAGCCTGGCACCGAGATGAAGTGGTTTGAGTACTGGAAGAAGGTTCGTCTGGCATGGCACGAGGCACTCGGCATGGGCAACGAGAACTATCGCTACCACGACCACGAGAAGCTGGCCCACTATGCCAACGCAGCTACCGACATCGAGTTCAAGATGCCATTTGGCTTCAAGGAGGTAGAGGCATTCACAGCCGTACCAACTTCGACCTTTCTCAGCACGAGAAGTTCAGCGGCCGCTCTATCAAGTACTTCGATCCTGAGAAGAACGAGAGCTACGTGCCTTACGATGTAGAAACTTCTATCGGCGTAGACCGTATGTTCCTCAGCGTGATGTGCCACTCTTACTGCGAGGAGAAGCTCGAGAACGGCGAGAGCCGCGTGGTTCTGAAGTTGCCTGAGGCATTGGCTCCTGTGAAGTGTGCCGTATTCCCACTCGACAAGAAGGACGGCCTGCCCGAGTTGGCTCACGAGATCGTTGACGAGCTGAAGTTCCACTTCAACACTCACTATGGCGATCCTAAGGACTCTATCGGCAAGCGCTACCGTCGTCAGGATGCCATCGGTACTCCGTTCTGTATCACCGTAGACCACGATACTCCTAACGACCACAAGGTTACTCTGCGTTATCGTGACACGATGAAGCAGGAGCGTGTTGCCATCAGCGAGCTTCGCGGCATCATCGAGGACCGTGTGAGCATCACGAGCGTACTGAAGAAGCTTGGCAAGGAGATCAAGGACTTCTAAACGATAAAAAATCAAATACACATAGATGAATTTGAAGAATTTGAAATATCTGTTTCTGCTCATGATGTCGGCTCTTGTGCTGGCATCATGCAGCGAGACTGACGAAAACACCGACTCCGAGTACGACGACTGGCAGGCAAAGAACAAGACGGCTTTTGCCGAGATTCTTGTCAAGGCCAAGCAGGAGGGAGAAGCCAACGGATGGCACGTCTACCGCAATTGGAGTATGGAGAACCAGACGGGAAATACGGATCTCAACAACCGGCCTGTCACTCCTACCTTCAATGAGCAGGAAGACAACATCGTGGTGCAGGTGATGCAGCAGGGCGAAGGTTCTGCCGTGCGCCCTCTCTACACCGACTCGGTGATGGTCAGCTACAAGGGCATGCTGAAGAACGACTATGTCTTCGACAACAACTTCACCGGCGACTATGATGTCAACAAGGCTCAGACCAGCAATTTCATTGTGAAGGGCGTTGTCGACGGATTTGCCACTGCCCTGATGAAAATGACTCATATCGGCGACCACTGGATGGTTTACATGCCTTACACTCTCGGCTATGGTTCCAGCCAGAGCAGCAGTTCCATCATTCCTGCTTACTCAATGCTCAAATTCGAGATTGTGCTCAAGGTTGGTACACCGATGGCAAATGGATTAAGAAATAATTCTATTCCTCCATACAGAAAGTCCTGTGCTTCTTCGGCACAGGACTTTTTTATTTTCCCCATCAACTCGGAGGAGTTTCTTCGGGAGTTTCTTCGGGAGTTAAGGAGTTAAAGGAGTTATCGCTCCCTTCGGTCGCTGAGGAGTTAAGACAATAGCCTTGAGGGAATGTTTAATGTTAAAATTCACAAGCCCACAAAGCTGTTGTCTTAACTCCTTAACTCCTTTAACTCCTTAACTCCTGAAAAAACTCCTTAACTCCTTAACTCCTTTAACTCCTAAAGAAACTCCTGAAATCCGAATTCTAAAAATATGTTTCAAAGAATAAACAAGTGTATGTGTTCGCACACATTTTGGGCTTATAAGCAAAAAAATGTTATTTTCATGCAAAAATATACGCAAAAGTATTGCAGATTTCAAGAATAGTAGTACCTTTGCACCAGAATTATAAGTTTTAGGTTTTTAGTTAGGTAATAGATTGTGATAGGTTATTAGTTTTAGGTAAACAAGAGATTGTTATTCAAGGACGACAGGTATTAGAATCTAAAGGTAAATAAGAGATTGTTATTCAAGGACGACGAAAAGTGAATGAAGTCAGGATATAGAAAAGAGTTTTCAAGATTCTCTTTTTCTTATCCGCTGAATTCAACCCAATAGATAGAGGTTTTGTTTAAAGGTGATAAGATCTTGTATTTTGGGATAAATAGAAATTTAACATTCAAATCATAAAAATGGCGATTCCTTTTAAGAGGGATCGCCATTTTCTCGCTTTGACTGTTCCTACATACTACCGGGCAGTTCAACAGAAAACTATAAATGGCAGTACAAACATTATGTTATATAGCAAAAAGACAGAATATCTGATGGAATCGATACGGGCAGGACGCTCCATGCACCGCGGTGAGAAACTGAACCTCATCGTAGGCTTGAGTATTCCCTCCATGCTGGCACAGATTTCCACCGTCATGATGTTCTTTATCGACGCCTCTATGGTGGGACATTTGGGTGCAGAGGCTTCAGCGAGCATCGGACTCATCGAGTCCACCACCTGGCTTATCGGCAGCCTGCTGAGTGCCTTTGCCACTGGTTTCTCAGTGCAGGTAGCCACTTCATCGGAGCCAACGACTTCGGCAAAGCCCGCCAGGTGTTTCGCCACTCGCTGCTCTGCGGCATCATCTTCAGCATCCTGATAGCCTCATCGGCGTGGGCATTCATTCTCCCCTGCCCCACTGGTTGGGCGGAGGCGATGACATTGCCGACAAGTCATCGGCCTATTTCCTGGTCTACAGCCTCGTGCTGCCCTTTGTCTACCTGTACCACATGTCGGGCATGATGCTCAAGGCCGCAGGCAACATGCACACGCCCAGCATCATGGCAATTCTGATCTGCCTGTGCGACGTCGTGTTCAACTACATCTTCATCTATGTGCTGCACATGGGCGTGGTGGGCGCAGTTCGGAACCGCCTTAGCTTATGTCTGCATCTCGCTGCCCAACCTTTGGCAGGCAGCCTGCCACAACAAGATTCTCAACCTGCGTCAGGACAAGATTCGCTTCAGCTGGGTACGCGAATACGTGCGCAATGCCTTCAAGATAAGCATTCCCTTGGCCATACAGAACATCCTGATGAGCGGTGCACAGATTGTCAGCACCATGATAGTGGCGCCATTGGCAACATCGCCATTGCCGCCCACTCATTTGCCATCACCGCCGAGAGCCTGTGCTATATGCCTGGCTACGGAATAGGCGATGCCGCCACCACGCTCGTCGGTCAGACCCATGGCGCTGGCCGCATCGACTTGTGCCGCAATTTTGCCTACATGACGGTGGGTCTCGGCATGGGCGTAATGGCAGTGATGGGTGTTGTCATGTATCTCTTTGCACCGGGCATGATGGCAGTACTCTCTCCCGTCGACGCCATCTGCGACTTAGGCACACGCTGTCTTCGCATAGAGGCTTTTGCCGAACCGTTCTTTGCTGCCAGCATCGTGACCTATTGTGTCTGCGTGGGAGCCGGCGACACTTTCAAGCCTGCCGCCATCAACCTGGGGACAATGTGGTTGGTGCGCCTCACCCTGGCCTATGCCCTCTCGCAGCGCTTCGGCCTGGAAGGTGTATGGATAGCCATGGCCACCGAATTGACTTTCCGCGGCATCCTGTTCCTCATCCGCCTCTATCGTGGCAGCTGGATGAACAGTTTTCTGAAAGCGAAGGGCTGAAAAACATAACCTAATGTTAGGTTATGTTAGTGGAATGTTAGTTTAATGTTAAGAATGCAGGCATTTTGGGAAAAAACTTCCCAAATGCTTGCTTTGTCGTTAGAAATGTGCTACTTTTGCAGCATCAAGTTTATGAAAGAAGAATAAATACACATTATTATATATATAAACCAACATCAGCTATTATGAAACTTAAGAAGTTTTTTGCTGCAGCCATCGTGCTGCTTACTGCCGGACAGGCCATGGCTCAGATGATGCCACCTATCCCGGTAGACAAAGATGTGAGAATAGGCCATTTGGACAATGGTCTGACTTATTACATCCGACACAACAGTTTCCCTGAGCATGTAGCCAGCTTCTACATCGCACAGAAAGTAGGCTCTATCAACGAAAACGACGACCAGCGCGGTCTGGCTCACCTCTTGGAGCACCTCGCCTTCAATGGCTCTGAGCACTTCCAGGGCAACAGCCTCCAGGAATACCTGCAGAGCATCGGTGTGGAATATGGCCGCAACCTCAATGCCTACACCTCTATTGAGAAAACCGTGTACTACTTCACCGACGTGCCCACCACACGCGTGTCGGCAGTAGACTCATGTATGCTCATCCTGAAAGACTGGAGCAACGGCATCTCTCTCACCAAAGAAGCCATCAACGACGAGCGCGACGTGGTGCACAACGAGTACCGTATGCGCATGGTGGGACAGCAGCGCATACTGGAGCGTGCCCTTCCTAAGCTCTACCCTGGCTGTAAGTATGGCTACCGCATGCCTATCGGACTGATGAGCGTCGTCGACGGCTGCGACCCAGAGACCCTGCGCGCCTATTACCGCAAGTGGTATCGCCCAGACAACCAGGCTATCATCATCGTCGGCGACGTGGACGTAGACCATATCGAGGCTCAGATCAAGAAGCTCTTCGGAGGCATCAAGGTGCCAGCCAACGCTGCCAAAGTAGTGCCGTGGAAGTGCCCGACAACAACCAGGGCATCTACGTGGTAGACAAGGACAAGGAGCAGCAGATGGGCATCTTTCAGATCTTCATGAAGCATGAAGCCACACCCGACTCGTTGAAGAACGGTGTCGACTATCTGCTCAAAGGCTATATGGACAACATCTTTGCCAGCATGATGAATGCCCGCTTCAACGAGAAATCGCAGGAGCCCGACTGCCCTTATCTGCAGGCAGGAACCAGCATTGGCGACTATCTGCTCTCAAGCACCAAGGAGGCGCTCACTTCCTTCGGCGCTGCCAAGGACGGACAGATGAAGGAGGCTTATGCCGCCGTGATGCGCGAACTGAAGCGTGCACACGACTTCGGTTTCACTGCCACTGAGTATCAGCGCGCCAAGGATGAGTTTATGAGCCAGATGGAGAAGGCTTACACCAACCGCGACAAGATGAAGAACGAACAGTTCACCACTCAATATGTGGACAACTTCACCAGCAACGAGCTATCCCTTCGGTAGAGGACGAATATCAGATTTATCAGATGCTGGTGCCTCACATCCCTGTAGAGGCTGTCAACCAGTACGCCAAGCAGTTGATTTGCGAAACCGACACCAACCTGGTGTCACTCGTCATGATGCGCGAGGCCGACGGTGCTGTTTATCCCACCGAGCAGGAGCTTGCCGACATCGTGAAGCAGGTGCGCGGCGAGAAGCTCGAGGCCTATGTGGACAATGTGAAGCAGGAGCCTCTCATCGCCCAGAAGCCTAAGGCTGGCAAGATCAAAAAGACAGCAGAAGACAAGAAGTTGGGATTCAAGACCCTCACCCTCTCCAACGGTGCCAAGGTGGTGCTGAAGAAGACCGACTACAAGGACAACGAGATACAGTTTGCTGCCACAGCCAACGTAGGTTACGCAGCACTCGACAAGGCCGACTACACCTTCGCCTTCATGGGCGGCATGCTGCTCAACGCCAGCGGTCTGGGCCAGTTCTCAAGCAACGACCTCGAGAAAGCCCTCGCTGGCAAGCAGGCAAGCGTGGCTTACACCATCACTCCTTTCAAGCATGGACTCTCAGGCAACTCTACTCCTAAGGACATCGAAACCCTCATGCAGCTCATCTACCTCAAGATGACAGCGCTGAGCAAGGACGAGAAATCGGCTGCCAACCTCCTGAGCACCATCAAGACCGCTCTTGCCAACCAGAGCAAGAACCCAGAGATGGTTTACCAGGATTCGCTGCAGAGCACCATCTACATGGGCAACAAGATGGCACGCATCCCTAAGACCGAAGACCTCGATGCTGTCAACTACGACCGCGTGCTCGAACTGGGCAAGCAGATGTTCACCAATGCCAAGGACTTCACCTTCTTCTTCGTGGGCAACTACGACGAGGCCACTCTCCTGCCACTCATCGAGCAGTACATCGCCTCTATCCCAAGCAAGGGCGCCAAGCTGAAGAACAAGGCTATCCCTGTAGCTACAGGCGAGGTGAAGAACATCTTCACCAAGAGCATGGAAAACCCAATGTCGCAGGTGACCGAGATATGGTATGCCAAGACTCCTTACACCCTGCAGACAAGCGTGCTCGCCGACATCTCTGCACGATTGCTCCAGATGGACTATCTACGCAACATACGCGAGAAGTTGAGTGCAGCCTACCATGCAGGAGCCGAGGCAAGCATGGAGCTCGACTGGGACGGACAGTTAGCCTCAGCCTGACCGGCAGCGCACAGCTCAACCCCGAGAAGCTCGACGAGGCTCTGCCTTACTTCTTCTCTGGCCTGAAGACTACCATAGAACAGCCTAACGCCAGCGATCTGCAGAAGATCAAGGAGATTCTGACCAAGCAGGCTTCGGTAGACGCCAAGACCAATGGCTACTGGACTGGCATCCTGCGCAACTATGTCATCAACGGCATCGACCTGCACACTGATTACGTGAAGACAGTAAGCAGCGTCGACGGCAAGGCTATAGGCGACTTCCTCAAGATATCGTCCTCAAGCCAGGCAACCACCTGGAAGTCATCATGAAGGCTACCAAGGAAGAGGCTGGAAAATAAAAGCTCAACGAACTTTTCAGAAATGGGAAGTTAAAGAAAACAATAAAACCATAAAAGGTCCCGTCGCAGAACCAAGTTCTGTCAACGGGACTTTTACGTTACACGGGAAACGACGTTCCCGGAATGTCAATTCTTTTTGTGTCTTTTTGAGAAAACAATCTCTCTTGTTTTTTAAGCTCTTCTTCTAACCTTGTTAGCGAGGGCTTCACGTCGGTCATGAAGAATCTGCTGGCATTTGTCCTGTGCAAGATTCTCTACCTCTGCATTGACCTTAATTAAACTATAATCCATAACCTATTGCGATTTGTAATGTTGCAAAGGTAAGATATTCTGACTACAAGCACCACGAAAAAAGTGAGAAAAGAACACTAAAAACCTCATTTTTTGACTTAAATCAAGGAGAAATAGGGAAAAAACTACAACAAATATCCATTTTCCTTTCTCCATCTGCGCTTTTTTTGCGATATTTGCACCCGAAAAAGCATAAACTCCACACTGGACTTCCGAACACAAGAGATTCAGAGGTCAAAAGAGAGAGAAAAAAGAGTTTTTCAACTTGAAAACATCAAAAAAGTATCAACAAAAATGAAGAAGTATTCATGATGGTTGCCCTTGTGCTGACATGCACCACAGGCAGCCTTGCCAACGAGACATGCGCCGAGAGCGTCACAACATCCGAAATGAGCAGCCTTCCTGCCAAGAAATCAACCAAGAAAAAGAAGGCTACTACTAAGAAGAAGAAGTCTACCACCACTGCCAAGAAGACTTCCTCCAAATCTTCAACATCGACCGCAACAACAGCTTCCACAGCCACGACAGACTCTTCCAAGACACATTCTGCCGACACTGTCAAATCTTCTGCCGTAGGAGTATTAGCAGAACTCTTGGGCTATGCTGGCGGAAACAGCAGCAACAGCACAGGCTCCACCACAAGCAAGGTGGGAAGCAAGGTGGGAAGCATTCTCGACAACGTGATTGGCTCAACCACATTCAAGAAAGCCGACCTCTGCGCCCACACATGGAAATATAAATCGCCTGGCTGCGCCTTTACCTCAGAGAACCTGTTGGCGAAAGCGGGTGGCGAAATCGCTGCCAAGAAGGTGGAGGAAAAGTTAAGCACCTATTATCAGAAAGCTGGATTCAGCAGTTCGAACACTTACTTCAAGTTCAACGAGGACGGCACCTTCAATGCCAAGATAGACGGAAAGTCATGGAGCGGCACTTACACCTTCGACGAGAAGACTCACGCCATCGACCTGAAAGGTCGTCTGCTGCTTAGCCTCAACGGTTTCGCCACCAAGAACACATCTGGCATCAGCATTCTCTTCGAGTCGAAGAAACTGCTTACCATCATCCAGACGCTGACTGCCCTGAGCGGCAACACCACTCTCGGTACTATCGGCGAAATCTCCAAAAACTATGATGGCATCCGCGTTGGTTTCGATCTCAGCAAGTAAAAGGAGCGAAAGTAAGATTGATTATTGGATCAAGAATCGGAGAATCGGAGATTCAAAGTCACAATCCACTTGGTCACATATTTCTCTAATTCTCTAATTCTTGATTAAAATGATTTCATTTATTCATTGACCACTTCGACCTGCATCACGACGTCCTCTTTGGGACGGTCATCGCGAAGTGTCTCACAGTTCTGAATCTTCTCCACGACCTCGAGGCCCTCTACCACTTCACCGAACACGGTGTACTGTCCGTCGAGGAAAGGCGTGCCGCCCAACTCGGTGTAAGCCTTGGTCTGTTCATCGGTAAACTTGGGATAGCCTTGTTCCCTGCAGCGCTTGCGCGTCTCGTCGGCAAGCTCGTCCTGGAGTTTCATCAGCCCCTCACGGTCACGACTGCGGCGCAGGTTCATGATTTCATCGTGATGCTCGCGGGTCAACTCGTTGAAGACATTCTGCTCGGCCTGCATCGCCATCTGTTTCTCCATCTGGCGCAGTTCGTTCTGTCGATAAGTCTTACCCCACACGATGTAGAACTGGCTTCCGCTGCTCTCGCGCTGTGGGTTCACCTCGTCGCCCAAGCGGGCAGCACTCAGGCGCCACGCTTATGAAACAGGTGTGGACAGTCTATCTCGGCAGGAATCGTATAGTCGGGGCCGCCCGTTCCCAACATCTTTCCCTTGGGAGCATTCTTGCTGTCGGGGTCGCCGCCCTGAATCATAAAGTCCTTGATGACACGATGAAAAAGAGTGCCATCGAAGTATCCTTCCTTAGCCAATTTTATGAAGTTGTCACGATGACGAGGAGTCTCGTCGTAGAGGCGCACGATGATGTCGCCCTCTGTAGTCTTAATTTTTACTGTTGACATATTTGAATTCGATGATAATTAAATCAACTTTTGATAATCCTCAAATCCGCAACCTATAGGGTTTAGTGGGATTTTGCTTGCAAAGCGACAAAATTCATTTTATTGTACATATTTCTTGCACAACAGAAATGTCGCAGACACAAAATCCCCTTACCCCATAAAGCGACTTGAGGTAATACGCTGGTTTAACCAGAAAAGCATGGTCTTTAACCAAAGTCTGTCTTGAACAGGTTGGCATAAGCATTGTTGTCTGAGTAAATGTTCAATACATGCCTACGTGATGTCTTAATCCATTTCGCAGGAACAGAGATGAACTTGAAAACAAAGGTCTTGATTCTGCTGGTGGCACGCAATCCAAATTCATGGGTTTTCAATCTCTGCATAATAGCTTTGTAGAAGTTTCTGATGAGAGCTGTCATAAGCAGGAATACAGTATTCTGTGCCATGA